>Ga0315293_10003788_pt1 | contig 14508 bp, 16 predicted proteins | sample YL17G13_20_MG_FD_203071 | JGI IMG/M metagenome (GOLD analysis project Ga0315293, IMG submission 203071) | Sediment microbial communities from Yellowstone Lake, YNP, Wyoming, USA - YL17G13_20 | ecosystem: Environmental > Aquatic > Freshwater > Lake > Sediment | place: USA: Wyoming | collected... | reverse complement strand
CTACAACAACTTTTCGGTTCAGACGCATTCTTGAGCCAATGAATCCAAACTCGCGGTCGCCATGCGCCGATTGATTAAGGTTCATAAAATCCATATCAATGGTATCCCATGGTATGTCCCTGTTCAGTTGGGTATGAAAATGCAAGAACGGTTTGTTCAGAACACTCAGTCCCCTTATCCACATTTTTGCAGGGGAAAATGTATGCATCCATGTGATCAGTCCAATGCAATTCTTATTATTATTTGCATCGGAACAGAGTTCAAAAATCGAATCGGGAGTAGTAAGTACCGGCTTGAAGATAATCCTCACCGGGATTTTCGGTGAATTATCAAGAGCTTCTGTAATAGCTTTTGAATCAGCAGCAACCTGCAGGAGTGTTTCAGGTCCGTACAAATGCTGACTTCCCGTGACGAACCATACCTCTTTATTATTTAGATTATCCATATTCTCTTATCATTTATCGTACTTGTTATTTATTACCAGAAATAAATATAGAATGCAACACATGCTGCCAGAACTATAAGTGAAGTAATTACATCAAGTGTACTCCAGCTATCCCTTGTTTCTTTACGCTGTTCAGGACTTTGCGAGAAATAAGTTAATCCCTGTAATTGTTTTTCGTCGGCTTTCGGAGTGAAGAAACTGATCACAACCATTATTAACATTGTAAATAAAAACAGGCCTATGCAGAATTGGAGCCAGTTAATATTGAGAATAGTAAATATACCTGAACGGAGTGACGGATCTGTGATCAATTTTTCAGTAATCTCATCATAATGTGAACCCGGATCAAAAACCATTAAGCCAAGCCTGAAGAAACCAATCAGAGCGCCTATAATTAATCCCCACTGACCGGCTTTTGGAGTAATCCTTTTATTGAACACGCCGAGGACAAATACGGCAGCAATAGCAGGTGCAATAAGCGACTGGACTTTCTGAAGGTATTCATAAAGCACTGAGCCAATGCTTTTCATTATAGGTATCCAGACCAGCCCTAATAATACAACCGTTATGGTAGCAATACGTCCGATCACAACAAGACGATGTTCACTGGCTTCGGGATGGTACTGTTTATAGAAGTCAATTGTAAATAAAGTTGCTGATGAGTTAAAGTGTGCTGCCAGGGAAGTCATCAGGGCAGCAATAAATCCAACAACAACGACACCTTTGACACCCATTGGCAATAAGGTGCCTACCAGGGTACCATAAGCTTCATTGTTGTCAGTAAAGACAAGAACACCCTGAGTTCTTAAAGCAGCAGCGATCATGCCTGGTATTAAGAATATAAAAACTGGTAAGATTTTAAGAAATCCGGCAAAAATTGTCCCTCTGCGGGCTTGAGTTAAATTCTTGGCAGCAAGCGCTCTTTGCACAATATGCTGGTCAGTACACCAATACCATAAACCGATAATAGCAGCAGCAAAGAATACACTTACACCGGGAAATTCATTGTACCACCTGTCGGCTTTATCAAAATGGAAAAGATGCATGTTTGTAGCGCCATTTGCGTTTGTGATTTCCACAAGCTTCTGCCATCCATCTATAATACCTCCGCCACCAACTTTAATCAGGCCCAGGGCCAGAATTGTTATGGCACCAATAATAAGAATAGGAGCCTGAACTACCGAAATTGTCATAATACCTTTCATCCCACCTAAAACAGTAAATATTCCAGTCAAAAGCACAAGTCCGATTGCCCCGTACCAGAAATCAATCCCAAGTACTGATTGAAGGAAAATCCCACCGGTAAAGGCAGTGACAGAAACTTTTGTCAAAACATAGCTGATCAATGTGATAATTGAAAGCGTAGAACTCGTTTCCCTGGTATACCGTAATTTCAGGAACTCCGGCATCGTAAAAACCTTGCTATGCTGATAGAAAGGGACAAAAACCCAACCCAAAATCAGGATTGCCCATCCATGCATCTCCCAGTGGGCCATAGCCATTCCACTCTCTGCCCCTGCGCTGGAAAGACCAACGAGATGTTCAGAACCTATGTTTGCCGCAAAAATTGCTGCACCTACCGCCAGCCACGTTTCACTACGGCCTGATAGGAAATAATCACTTGTATTGTCCTTTTTGTGTTTTATCACCCATAGAACAATACCAACAAGACATGAAAAAAACAGAACCAGTATGATCCAGTCTAATGCTGCCATAATTAGTGGTTTTAATTATTAATATCTGATTGTTTGAATTTCAAGAGGTTCAGGTTAATGAAAAAAGTGATGATCCCTTTTCTTCAAATTTAAATAAAAATAATTTTAAATGTACCTTGTACACTTAAAAAAATTCCCACTCCTTCAGCGCTTCCTGAATAAATTCTATGATCCTCTGATTTTCTGCTTTACCCGGGCCCGTTATTGGGAAAGATTCGCCGAATTTAAAATGAATTATCTTTTTACTATCAAGCGGACCGAGTTCCTTAATAAGTTTGCCCTGTCCCCAAAAATCGGTTTTAAGGGCAATGGGGACAACATTCACTCCGGCTTTCTTTGCAAGCTTTACTCCGAGTGAGTTAAATTCCTCGGGCTTGAATTCGACACTACGTGTGCTCTGAGGGAAAATTATTATGGATATCCCTCTTGACAGGAGCTCCGTCCCTCTTGTCATAACCACTTCAAAGTCTTTTCTGGGATCCGTTCTTCCAACAACAATAGGATCCCTCGATCTCATTACATGCCCGAAGAGCGGATGCCTGACAAGACTCTCCTTTACAACAAAAGTAACCTCCCGGTGCGGTGCAATAATTCCCGGCAGTACCATTGTCTCAAGAGTGCCCATATGATTGCCAATGAATATTACGGGTCCCGGATCTTTTGAAATATTTTCCATCCCTGAAATCCGGTATACACCCCCTGCTTTTTCGATAAATCTGAAAATATATATGGATGAATCTGCCCATGCTTTCGTGTCATAGATTCCTTTAATCGCCTGTCTTCGTGTTTTCAGGACAACTCCGGCATATTTAAGTGTAAAATATAACCTGTTGCAATGGATGATTTTATCCCAGAGACTTTTTTCCCCCTTTACCGGACTGTTATAACTATATGAGTCGAAATAACCTTGCTGCATAATTCAGGTTAACATGTGTAAAACATCTCCTGAAAATTGACTTATACAAATCTAGTATTAAAATTGTAAATTTATCCTGTTATCAAATCGTTAAAATGTTCTCAGGCCTGATTTCATGAAGCTCTCTTTACTTGATGCAATTGTATTCTTTGTTCTGGTATTCGGAAATGTAGCTTTTGGTGCCAGTTTTTTCTTCAGGAATAAGACTTCATATCAATTTACCCTAGGAGGTGGGAAAATTCCTGCATGGGTTGTGGGAATGTCGATCTTTGCAACATTTGTGAGCAGCATAAGCTTTCTTGCTTTGCCTGGCAAAGCATATATGACAAACTGGAATGCATTTGTCTTCAGTCTCTCCATACCTGTTGCATCCTTCGCCGCAGTAAAATTTTTTGTACCTCTTTACAGGAAAGTTGGGAATGTCTCTGCCTACTATTACCTGGAACTTCGCTTCGGGGCATGGGCAAGGATGTATGCATCAGCATGCTATATTCTGACACAGCTGATGCGTACAGGGGCAATCCTGTTACTTCTGGCACTTCCGGTAAATGCCCTTTTCGGATGGGATGTAAAGACTGTGATCATTGTAACGGGACTTGCGGTAATTCTGTATTCAATGCTTGGCGGGATACAGGCTGTGATCTGGACAGATACGATCCAGGGAATCATTTTGATCGCTGGAGCTGTCATCTGTGCCATTTATCTTACATTCTCAATACCCGGGGGAGCGACCAGGGTTTTTGAAATAGCTTCGAATAATAATAAATTCAGTCTCGGAAGCTTCGGACCCAGCCTAAGGGATTCTACCTTCTGGGTGGTTTTGATTTATGGCTTATTCATTAATCTTCAGAACTACGGCATTGATCAGAACTACATTCAAAGGTATATGACAACAGGTTCAGAAAAGGAGGCTAAATCGTCGGCACTCTTCGGCTCATTGCTGTACATCCCTGTTTCACTTATATTCTTTTATATAGGAACAGCCCTTTTTTCATTCTATACTGCACAGCCTGATCTTTTACCCGGCGAGCTGAAGTTAGCGGGAGCGGGGGACAAGGTATTTCCATATTTCATTGCGACAGGGTTGCCTGCCGGCTTGACCGGTCTCCTTATAGCTGCGATATTTTCGGCTGGCATGAGCACTGTCTCTACAAGTCTCAACAGTACTGCAACTATTGTCCTGTCAGATTACTACAGAAGATACTTTAACAAAGGAGCAGATGAAAAATCATCCATGCGCGTACTTCACATCTCATCATTAATAACAGGCATACTTGGGATCGGAATAGCACTTTTGCTTGTCGGTGTTGAAAGCGTTCTGGATGCCTGGTGGGCACTGGCTTCAATTTTCAGCGGCGGAATGCTCGGCCTCTTCCTTCTGGGATATATCTCGAAAACAGCCAGAAAAACTGATGCTGTTATTGGCGTGATAATCGGGGTTATACTGATAATATGGATGAGCCTTTCACCTGTTTATTTTACTGAAGGAAAAATGCTGGCATTCAGGAGCCCGTTCCACAGCAATCTGACAATTGTATTCGGAACAATTACAATATTTCTGGCAGGATTTTTAATTAATAAGTTGATTCACCCCCAATCCCCGCCAGCTGGCGGGGGCTAAAAATTATAATATAATGAAAAAAACAGTAATATTTTTCTCAACACTTCTCATCTGCAATTCTGTCGTTCCACAAGATCTTTACAAAGGCGACAAGGGCATTATCAGATCGGAATTTATCTATCAGCCGGAAGATGTCAAGTTCCCTAGCTGTCATGCTTCAACAATTGCAGAAACACCTGACGGATTGATTGCTGCATGGTTTGGCGGTACAGCTGAAAAAAATCCTGACGTCGGAATTTGGGTAAGCCGGTTCACAAACGGAAAATGGTCAAAACCGGAAGAGGCAGCCAACGGGATAAGAGAAAATAATAAACGATATCCGTGCTGGAATCCTGTTCTTTACAATTCAGGCGATGAGATCCTTCTTTTTTATAAGGTCGGGCCAAGCCCTTCAGAATGGTGGGGTGAACTGATAATTTCAGATGATAAAGGAATCTCCTGGTCTGCATCGCATAAGCTTCCTGAAGGTATCATCGGACCCGTAAAAAACAAGCCTGTTCTACTTAAAAACGGAGTTCTGCTCTGCCCTTCAAGTTCTGAAAATGACGGATGGAGGGTGCAAATGGAAATGACTCCCGATAACGGAATAACCTGGACAAAAACGCAGGCACTGAATGATAAGAAAATATCGGCCATCCAGCCTTCAGTATTGATCCATCCCAATGAGAAACTAGAGATCTTATGCCGCAGTAAACAATCCAGGATATTGACATCATGGTCAGAAGATAACGGAGCAAGCTGGACAGAACTTGTTCCTTCAGCGATCCCGAATCCAAACTCCGGGATTGATGCAGTGTCGATGAAAGACGGAAGACATCTGCTGGTATATAATCATCTGACCACCGGACGCAACATGCTGAATGTAGCTGTTTCGGATGATGGGACTAACTGGAAGCCTGCCGTCATTCTTGAAAATGATATAAAAGACAAGGAGTACTCCTACCCTGCTGTTATCCAATCAAAAGATAAAATGATCCATATCACCTATACATGGAACAGGAAACTTGTAAAACATGTCGTTATTGATCCCGGACTTATCGAGGCAAGATCATTTACTAACGGAGCCTGGCCTGCTGAATAACAGGCTAAATGTTTATTTTCCAAAGATTGGCAGTATCAACAGTACTGCCGACAATATAACAAGAATTCCGACAGCACCCCAACCGATGATATTCTGAATCGGCTTGTTTGTATAATTGCCCATTATCTTTTTATTGTTTATAAGAAGTATCATACTGACCAGTACGACCGGTAATAATATCCCGTTCAGCACCTGCGACCATATTGAAATATCTATGAGCGGAGCATTTGGTATCAGAATGATTATTGCTGAAATTACCAGGATCCCCGTATACAGAATATAAAACTCCTTTGCTTCATCCCAGCTCTTGTCAATTCCCGCTTCAAAACCAAAAGCTTCACACACATAGAAAGCAGTAGCTAGCGGCAGAATAGTAGCTGAAAATACCGAGGCAACAAAGAGTCCGAAAGCAAAAACCTGCGATGCCAGCTGACCCGCAAGCGGTTTAAGTGAGAGTGCCGCATCCTTGGCTTCGGTGATCTCTATACCGTTGGGATATAATGTCGCTCCGCATGCTACCATAATGAAAAAAGCGACAACAACAGTCACAACGCAACCCACCACAATATCAATCACGGTGAATTTGTAGTTCTTCATCTTCAGTCCTTTTTCAATGACAGACGACTGCATATAAAATTGCATCCATGGGGCAATTGTAGTTCCGACAAGGGCTATGATAACCGTCAGACTTTGTGTATTGATTTCGATGTCTGGCCGTATAATTGCGGATCCGATCTCTCTCCACTGCGGTTTAGCCATAAGGGCTGAGACCACGTAGGTAAGAAGTGAGGCGCTGAAAATCAGAAATATACGTTCAGCGATCTGGTATGTTCCCTTTACAACAAGGATCCAAACCAGAATTGCTGCTACCGGCACAGAAATGTATTTACTGACTCCGAATATTTCCATGCTCCCTGCAACTCCGGCAAACTCAGTTGTCGTATTACCTATATTAGAAAGTAACAATCCGATAAAAATAAAAAAAGTAACCTTGACACCGGCATTCTCCCTTATAAGATCTGAAAGTCCTTTACCGGTTACGATCCCCATCCTTGCATTCATCTCCTGGACAACAAGAAGAACGATAAGGGAAGGGATAAGGGTCCAGATCATTCCGTAACCGTACATGGCACCAGCCACGGAATATGTTGTAATTCCACCGGCATCATTATCAACACTCCCGGTTATAATGCCAGGTCCGAGCAATGCAAAAAATATTGTCAGGTTTTTAAAAAAGCTGGTTCTGCTGAATTTTGTCCTGAACATTTCAACGATTTATTATCTTTTCCTGGTTCTTCTTTCGCGGATCAGGTCCTCAACAATATCGTCAACAACAACCATCCCCTGCAACTGAAAGTTATCATCGACAACAGGGACAGCAAGCAGATTATACTTGGATATTATTTCTGCAATCGCACTTACTTTCTGTTTATCAAACAGGTAAACCGGTTTTGTTTTCATTATCTCACTGACTGTTAAGAGTGGTTCCGCAACAACAAGGTCGCGGAGATTGAAATTACCTATCAGCTCATCATTCTGTTCTACAACAAACAAATTATAAAGTTCAACCGCTTCGGGTTTTCTTGATCTCATTTCGACAAGAACCTCTGCAACAGTCCATTTCGCACCGAATGACAAATAATCAGTTGTCATCAGACTTCCAACCATATCATCCTCATATTCAAGCAATTCTCTTACTTCTTTAGATGACTCAGCTTCCATCTCATTTAAAAGCATCTCAGCTTTATCATCTTCCAGCTCATCGAGGATGTCTGCTACCTCATCGGCTGGCATCTTTTCAAGAACATCAGCCATTTTGTCTACCGGCAGATTTTCCACCATATGAACCTGAGCACGTGATTCCAGCTCTTCCAATACATCAGCGGCTTTATCTTCGTCTAGAGATGAAAAAACCGACATACTCGATTTTTTACCCAGCTCCTCAATAATGTCCGCAAGGTCCGAAGGGTGAAGTGTGTGAAGCTTTGCATAGCTTTTTGAAAGCTTGATATTCAGGTTTGAAAAATCTATCGCCTGGACATCATCCCAGAGAATATATTTTGCGGGTATATTTATCCTGAAGAGTGAAAGGACTTTTTTAATTGGAATTGATAATCCGATCCTGCGCAAAAGACCCTCTATCCCGATATCGACAGCAACAGCAAACGTACCGGCAGGAAGGGTTGCAAGCCTTACATCATTTACCCTGACAAGTTTTCGACCGTTAAGATCGACTATCTGCTTGTCGAGTATGTTTTCAACAAGCAGAAGTCCGTTGGCAACCTCATCATTACCAAGTTCAATAAGGTCAGAACATGTTACGTTGAGCATTTCACGGGCTTTTACCACCCTGAAGGCTTTAAAAGAATAAAACTTTGTCTCTTTACCGATCTTCAGCTTTATCCCGATAACAAGCTGCTGGTTAGGATCATTCTGTCCTGAGGGAACAGTACTGATCAGCAAATCCTTAATCACACCAATAGCATCGCCATCAGCTCCGAATACTTCTTTCCCGGTTATTCCGCTTAGATAAAATGTTGTGAGTGAAGTCATAGTCACCTCCTTTTTGTACCTGATATACCAGGAAGCGACCGGATGAACAGGCAGTCTCCTCTATATCAGGTTTTTAATTAATATACTCGCAGGGCCGTCGTCCATTTGAAAATGAAAATTGATTTCGCGGCATAAAAGTATATTTCACCGGAGGAAATTCCAAATAAAAAATAAAGAAAGTGCCTGGAGTGCCTAAAGTGCCTAGAGTACTTAGAGTTAGGAACCTTAAGTACCCCAAACTTTAGCTCACTCCAAACTTATATTATAAAAGGTATTATTGCTTTTCTTCCTGATGGATAATCCGGGAAATGATTTTTATACCACCAATGAGACGCAACTGCCCTGGGGAAAAGGTTCGCAAATGTGAATACAGAAAATGCCAGACCGGGTAAAGACCAGGTCAAAATTGCCCAGCCTGCCCATTCGATTATCTCACCGAAATAATGAGGGGATGAAATATAATTAAAAAACCAGCCGTACGGAATAACGTATTCCTCAGGACTCTGTTTCCTGAAACTTCTGAGCTTCTCATCAGCAGTTTTATTAATTATAAATCCCGTTATAAATATTATTAAGCCTGAAATAAACTGCCATGAACAGAGCCATGATAATTCGTAGCTGTGCAGGTTGAATACACCAAAACCATTGGCGAGACCATTGAGACAATTAAAGATTATTGCCAGCGAGACAACTATAAAAGGGTATGGCTTTTCTCTGCCTGACTGACTGAATGGATAGATAAAAGTCCGCTGAATATAATGACTCAGCCATAATATAAGGAAAATGATCTCAGGCAGGGTTTTAATATCAGAAGTGATAAAAAAAAGTATCATCAGGAATGGTGGCGGGAACTCCATTATCATCCATGCCCATTTTGATTTAATTGCAGGTCCCCATCCTTTTCTTGAAAATTTGCCGTAGGGTGCTGAAATAAAAAAGAGAAGGATAAAAACAATCAGGGCAAAACAGAATATCAGGATGATTGAATATTTATAGAGTATAGTCATATTGAGATTTCTTGTTGCTTTTTTCTTATTTCTTAATTTTTATTTCCTATTTCTTATTTCTTATTTCTTATTTCTTATTTTACCCACCCCCCGCCCCTCCCAGGAGGGGAGCCAGATAGATCAGCCTTAAGCCTGTAGACTTAAGCCTTTAATAAGTCTTATATTCTATTCCCATTACATTCAGCGTCTGCGGTATCCAAACCCTGTACCTCGAATCTTCTCCCCATGTGTTTCCTGCTGATGCAAAATCGCAGAAGTTTATCTGTTTTGGCTCACGGAATTCACCCTCCAGATCGGTACCAAGCGCCAGCGGAGTATATTTTCTTCCCCATATGTCCCATTGCTGCAAAGCTGCTTCATAATTAGATATATCTGATACCATGATAGTCATTCGTGCAATTTATAAACAAATATTTGATAATTTTGATGTTCCAATTACGGACAATTATTTAATCTTCTGATGCAGGATCCGGAAAAACACTTTGATCAGTTTCGCAAAAATATAATCGGTATCGACAATTATATCGAAACGCCTAACGGGGAAAAGAAACTGATCTATGCTGACTGGATTGCGAGCGGCAGGTTATACAAGCCGATTGAAAAAAGGATTTCGGAGGAAATAGGACCCATGGTCGGGAATACTCATTCCGAATCATCGGCAACCGGTAAAGCCATGACTGATGCTTATCACATGGCGCAGAAAATTGTCAAGAGGCATGTAAATGCAGATGAGAATGATGTTTTGATCTTTACCGGAACCGGCATGACATCGGCAATTGCCAAGCTGCAGAGAATTCTTGGATTGAAAGTGCCTGAGCAGTCAATTAATTACTGCGTATTCACTCATGGTGAATATAATACCTGCAGGGAGATACCGAATGAAAACCGTCCGGTTGTTTTCTTAACTCATGCCGAGCATCATTCAAATCACACATCGTGGTTTGAAACACTTGCAGAAGTCGTAGTACTTGAACCTGCTTCTGATTTGAAAGTTGATCCGGATATGCTGCGCGAGAAAATAGTTAAATATAGAAACCGTCCGTTGCTGATAGGGTCTTTTACTGCCTGTTCAAACGTAACCGGTTACATGCCTCCCTATTATGAACTTGCCAGGATAATGCATGAAAATAACGGTTATTGCTTTGTTGATTTTGCTGCTTCGGCCCCATATGCCGACATAAATATGCATCCTGACGACAGAATGGAGCAGCTTGATGCTGTGTTTTTCTCCCCTCACAAGTTTCTCGGAGGTCCGGGAAGTGCAGGTGTCCTGATATTTAATAAGCAACTTTATAAAAATGAGACTCCTGACACACCTGGTGGCGGCACTGTGAAATGGACCAATCGTTGGGGAGGCTACAGTTATATAAGTGATATTGAAGTAAAGGAAGATGGCGGAACGCCGGGATTTCTGCAGGGCATAAAAGCTGCACTGGCTGTTACTCTTAAAGAAAAAATGGATACTCAAAAAATCCACCTGCGCGAAAAGTATCTGACTAAACTGGCATTCAGAGAACTCAAGAAGATTGACGGATTGCATATTCTTGCTGAAAATATCACCGAACGGCTGGGGGTTTTTTCATTCTATCTTGACAAAATTCATCATAACCTGGCGACCAAGTTATTAAATGACAGGTTTGGGATTCAGGTACGGGGAGGGTGTTCATGTGCCGGAACTTACGGGCATTTTTTGTTGAATGTCGATTTCAAGCTTTCGAAGGAGATAACCGACAGGATAGAAGCAGGGGATCTCTCTATGAAACCCGGCTGGGTAAGATTATCGCTTCATCCCACAATGACTGATGATGAGCTGCTATTTATCACTGACGCCATAAGAAATGTTGCTGAAAATGCTGTGGAATGGGGAAATGATTATTTTTACAATCAGCATACCAACGAGTTTCACCATAATAGATATACTGACAGGGATCTGCCTGTTTTTTCAAAGTGGTTTGAGCTGGATATTTAGATAGAAGATACGGCCCGTAGCTCAGCTGGCAGAGCAGCTGACTCTTAATCAGCGGGTCGAGGGTTCGAGTCCCTCCGGGCCGACATTTTTAAAATGCAATTACCATTTTTTCATATAGTTGCGTTTTATCTTAATAGACAGTGTCCCCGCAATGTCACCACAAAGTCAAAAACTCACAAAAATCGGGGTTTTATTTATAACGGTTCTAAGGTCGTTTTAGAGTAAGTTTGTCAGATGAAAAAAATAAAGATTACTAAACCAGTTAATCGGGACAAAGACAGCACTTTAGTATTAAATTTTGATGCTGACGAATCATCTTCTGACTGGTTGGGGTATAGCTGGATTAAGAAACTTGCTGGTGAAGGAGATGAAGAGGCACAAAAAGAAATTGAACGCATGGATGCTTCTAAGATGATTGAGGAAGGTGAATGACCTCAAATAAAGCGATTTAAGACATTATTACTCGCGGAATAATATCTCATCCCTGTTATCGGAGTTTCATGAAACAAAAAAGGGAGCGACCCGCCCGGATAACTCCCTCCTATTAAAAAAGTCTCTTCCAAATCAAAAACCGTAATAAACTTATTTACTACTCTGTCCGTGTAATGGTTAGTTCAGATTAAATTATTTTCGGTTAATCCTATGAATACTTTGTCATCAAAAGTTATTTTATTTTTCTAAAAGTCAAGATTGATTTCTTTGTATTAATATATTTTGAAAACTTGCCAATATTGATAGTTAAAGTTGGCTCATCAAAATGGAAATAATATGTTCCCTGTTCCCATGCGCTTGAAAGTCCATCAACTAATGTGATACTATCAGAGAGTATCTCATAATGGTACCCTGTGCTTCCAATAACAGGCAGACGGTAACCATTTCTGATTTCAAATCCCCTTTGAAGCCACAATATTCCTGTATCATTATTTGAGGGAAATATAATTGTATCAGTTTTTGTATTTACCTCTACCCAGCTCCCAATTAGTCCTTGGGGAAGTAAACTTGGATCAGGGAATTTATCTTTCTGACAAGATACCACCATAAACACAATTATGCTTGTAAGAAATGAAAGAAGTAGTCTTCTTGGTGAAGTGAGAGTATTCATGATAGTTAAGTCAATGTATATGATTGATTATCAAATATTTCATACCATTTGTCTTATCATTACTTTTAATCAAAGTTACAAATTTCCCAGGAACCGGATTATTAAAACAAGTAAGCCCTCGGAACTGATTTCAGAAGGCTGAAACCAAAACGCAAATCCGTGACGAGTTTTTTTACATTGTCCGTATAACTTAGTGTTTTGTTCTTTTGAGTCAGAAAGTGAATTTCATTCAAGGTATCTATTTATCACTGAGACAACGTACTGAGAATCCCATCCTCTTAGGGTGGCTATCACGGGATACATACTCGAAGGCATAGATTATATTCCGATACCAAGCACTTGACGAACTGGCCTCTGTACTACTCCACCAAAAGCCGCTACTGCCTCCAGCATAAAAGCGACTGAGGTGCTCACCGCCTGGAATAGCAGAGAAGCAGAAAATATCCGTGCCATTCACCCCTGATCTCCATCCCGAAGTTGTCTTAAGCCGTTGGCCAGCATCGTATCCTCGTAGCCCTGATTTATCCCAAACTGGATCGCCAATACCGTACTTGGTATCAACGTAACCCTCCAAGTACTTCCACTCTTCATCTTTAGGTACCCGCCAGCCATCGGGGCAAAGATTACCCGTGTTTACAGCGTACCAGTTGTAAAGCAATCCGAAGGTATCGGCATAGTTTTCATTATTGTTATACCAACAGTAAGCACCAATACTTAATCGTAACCAAGCACTTTGTTCTGTAACATTGGGTATATCAGTGCCATCAATATCTTTAACAGTATTGCTATCAACTCTCTTACAATATCTGGTAAGTATAAAAATAAGTCCAATTATTATTAATGGGTAAATCAAAACACAGTCTTTCTTTTTCATTTCAACTTATTTCAGGGAAAGGCTCTGAATTTTCTTTTGAAGATTTCGACTTTGCAGTCAATACATCCCCAGAGAGGATCATTACCTGTTATGATGTTACCCCCTAAAATAATCTTCCCGGCTTCTTCTTCAAGAGAAGTCTTATAGTTTGATTCTCCATAAATGATCTTAACCACTTTTGGAGAGCCGCATTTTGGACATTTGTCGGGCTTCTGATGAGAAAAATACCTCTTTCCCATTTTAAAGAAATGCATTTAAAGTGTTTAACAAGTAAGCTACCGAAGCTGATTCTAATGGAATAACTTGTTGAATTATGGATTTATTTATCTTTCTTAAAAGCGAATCGTTACTGATAAACAAGGCAATAAAGAACCTTGTGAACCTGAACATATATTTTTCCCTGATAATTTACAAATCCCATTTTCAATTCTGTATTATTCAAAACTTCATTAATACTTTTTGCATGTTGTTTATTTGTACCCATTATTACCAGTCACGTAATTTCCAATGGTACACATACTGCTATAAGTCCAAAACCATAAAGTACTCCAAAGCCTTCTCCTACATTCGCAGTAGCCAGAATTTCTATTATACCACCACTAATTCCTATTGCCCCAATAATAGACAGAGAGCGGCCACCTGAAATCCCTCTCTTCGCCTTAATCAAAGACTCATTTAGCTGGCTCTGCGACATTTGGTTAATATCGGTTACTTTGTATCGTCTGTTATACCATTGACAATTACCACTTACTGATAGCAGTATTGCTGTAGACATAGTAAGAAATGCTTTTTTCATCTTTTCTATTATGAAAGACGTTTATTCCTGTAACAAAACTATTTATAACCAAATTTACACCTTGTTTAAGCTAAAGTCAATTTTATTTTATAGCAAAAGCCCCAGGAGATTATTTCCGAGGGCTTAAAAATAAGTTATTGTTATCAGTGATCGGTCAATCCTTTAAACACCGGACAGACATGCCAATAGTCTTAAAGAATATGTTTTTGTCCGCATATATAGAATCTTTCCAACTTATCAAGATGAGTTCTACTTATATGGTACTGTATTCGTTAGCCGACCACCATAATCCATGGGATCCAATAGATACAAATGCACGGACAAGATCCGGATCCAAAAAACTATTGCTTAGTGAACGGATGCCACCAGGAAGGCCTGTAAATCCCGATTCGTTGGTTCCGCCGGTATTAGGGCTTAGCCAATGAGTGG
>Ga0315293_10003785_pt1 | contig 14516 bp, 9 predicted proteins | sample YL17G13_20_MG_FD_203071 | JGI IMG/M metagenome (GOLD analysis project Ga0315293, IMG submission 203071) | Sediment microbial communities from Yellowstone Lake, YNP, Wyoming, USA - YL17G13_20 | ecosystem: Environmental > Aquatic > Freshwater > Lake > Sediment | place: USA: Wyoming | collected... | reverse complement strand
GCCGCCCGGTCACCTCCTCGGAAACCTGGACGTGGCTTCATTCGCCGGCGTTTCGCGCCACGCCGCTGGACATGAAGGCCGAGGCCGATCTTCACTTCCTGCAGGGGATCAACCAATTGATCGGGCACGGCTGGCCGTATTCGCCGGAGTCGGCGGGGGAGCCGGGCTGGCGGTTTTACGCCGCCGCCGTCTTCAACCACCACAACCCGTGGTGGCTGGTGATGCCTGACATCACGCGCTACCTGCAACGAGTCAGCTTTCTGTTGCGGCAGGGCCGGCCGGCCAACGACATCGCTCTGTATCTGCCCACCGCCGACGCCCGCGCGCAGTTCACCACGCGCCGCCCCTCGATCAACGACGCCATGGACACGCTGCTGGGCCCGCAGGTGATTCCGCAAATTCTCGATGCCGGCTTCAACTTCGACTTCATCGACGACGAAGCCATCGGACGGCTGGGCATCCCTTACGCGGCGGTCGTGATGCCCAACGTCGAGCGCATTCCGCTTCCCGCTTACCGGAAGCTGGAGCAGTATGCGGCGAAGGGAGGCGCGGTCATCGCCACGCGGCGCGCGCCGGCCCTGGCTCCCGGGCTGATGGAAGCGGAAACGGACACGGCCCAGATCAAGCAGATTTCCGAGCGGATGTTCGGCGGGGGCCACGCGCGGACGCGGCTGCTCGCCGATGAATCGCAATTGGGCGCCGCCCTGGCCGGGTTGACCACACCGGATCTGGCAATGTCACCCGCCGCTCCGGAAATCGGCTTCATCCATCGCCGGCTCGATTCGGCCGAGATTTACTTCCTGGCGAATACCAGCAACCAGGGGCGGCGGACGCTGGCCACCTTCCGCGTGCAGGGGCTGGAGCCGGAGTGGTGGGACCCGTTTACGGGGAAGACAGCGCCCGCCAAGGTCAGGACCCGCTCGGCCGCGGGCGTCAGCGTCCCGCTCGATCTTGAGCCATACGGTTCGCGCGTGCTGGTGTTTGTAGGGGCGACCTTCAGGTCGCCAGCTCCGCCGTCTCGTGGCGGCCTGAAGGCCGCCGCTACACCCATCGACCTGAGTTCCGGCTGGAAGGTCAGCTTCGAGAAGCTGGATCGCACCGTGCCGATGGACCGCCTGCGCTCCTGGACCGACGACGCGGAGACAAAGTACTTCTCCGGCAGCGCCATCTACGAGAAGTCGTTTGAAGTGCCCGCCAGCTTCTTGCAGCCGGGCGCGGCTGCCGTTCTGGATTTCGGCGAAGGCACGCCGGCGGAGCCGTCGGGCAAACGCGGGCCGGGCATGCGGGCCTTGCTGGAAAGCCCGGTGCGCGAGGCGGCCGTGGTTTACGTGAATGGCCAGCGGGCCGCATCCGTGTGGCGGCCGCCCTACGAGGCCGAGGTCACGCGGTTCCTCCGCGCCGGGCAAAACACCCTGCGCATTGTGGTGGGCAACCTGGCCATCAACGCCCTGGCCGGCCAGCCGCCCGCCGATTACCGGGCGCTGAACCAGCGCTACGGCGAGCGCTTCCAGGCGCAGGATATGGACAACCTGCAGCCCCTGCCCTCGGGTTTGCTGGGGCCCGTGCGGCTGCGTGCCCGATGAGTTTCGGATGCCCCGGCATGGGATCGGACGGCATCCAGGGAAAAACAGGGGATTAAGGTCTGCGAGCGGCTCAGCACCACCTTCTCGGTGGACCTGCTGAACGCCATGAACCACACCAACTTCGGCGCCCCGAACCTGGACCCCACCAGCCCGCAATTCGGGCGCCTCACGACCTCGGTGGGTGTACCGCGGAACGTCATTTTCAATCTGCGCATCGAGTTCTGAGGCTCGCACGCGCACAGCGGCCAGGAGTGATGAGTGGCAAGCAAAAGGCTCTGCTTTGCCACTCATCACTCATTACTGCCGTGACGGCGCACCCCGCCTGGAACCAGATTGACTTGCTTGCAGGCGCGGCCTAACATTTCTGGCACGGGGGGGCTCTCTCCGTGATAGGCAAGACCATCTCGCATTCCCGCGTTCTCGAAAAGCTCGGGGGCGGCGGGATGGGTGTGGTCTACAAGGCCGAGGATACCAAGCTTAAGCGCAACCAGCACATGCCGTCCCGGCGCGTTTCAAGCCCAGATGTTCAGCTCGGCTCGTCTACAGACCCGCGACCGTGAGAAGCGCTCAGCAACGCTGGAGGGCGGGCGCTTCTGCCCGCCCTGGGTCGCCGTCGTGGACACATCTCGAACTCTGGTGGCCAGTCCACCTCCGGCGATCAGGGCGGTTTCAACAGACTCAACAAGTTGGCAGCTTCCGGTGGCTGATGAGGGCTCACGCCCAGAAACGCAATACGGCCTCCGGTCGCCCCGACGCGATTGCGGGAATCGCGCCGGTGCCTGGGGGCGCGCCGAAGCGCTACTTCACAGCGAAGTTCGCCGTGTAATCTCCCAAGCCGTTCACAGTGAACTTCAGATGGTAGGTTCCGGTGGTCAGCCCGGTGGTCTTCAGGTTGAAAATGTAGCCGCCGGTCCCGCCAAGAGTCGGGTCATAGCGGAAATCGAAATCCGGGTTGGCGTTGCCGGCATCATCGACTTGGCCGGGTACGGTGCTGTCCATTTTGAGGACCGCGACGGCGTGGACCACCAAGCTGGGGGCAGACACGTTAACGGCGCCGCTACGGAGTTGCAGCTTAATGGGCACCGTGCTGCCGCTCTTGGCGGCCTTGAGCGGGTCGTAGAGCAACGACACCGTGTAGGCGGCCCCGCAGGCGGTATCGCCGGGCGCCGTATAACTGAAGTCGTCCATGTAGAAATAGGGAGCAGCGGAGGAACCACTTTGCTCGTTGTCGCCCTCCACGACCACGGATTTGAGGGCTGCAGTGAAGGGTTGGGTGCACGCGTTAAGTACCCCACCCCCGTTCTCCACCTGGAAAGTAATCCCGGCGTCGCCAATGATCGCGCGCAGTTTGCGCCATTCCGCGCTTGACGCCCGTGGGCCCAGATTGCATTCAGACATGACGCCACCAGGATTGCCAAACGCCATATACGCACCCGTCGATAACTCGATGGTTGCAAACGCTGACTCTGACTCACCAGGTGGCACATCAGAGAACCTCAGGCCCTGATACACATAATGTGTTGACGCCACGGTGTTAGGGTCATCGTAGACCCAGACCGAAAAATCTCCGCGCACAGGCCCGCTGAAGGTGTGCGCAAGGCTTTCGGCGGAATTAGGCACCGATTGGAGAGACCGAGACCCGGTATGGAACTGGGCAGTTGAAAGAGTGGGTGCGTTCACGACCTGCCACCACGAATTGAACGTAGTGCCCTCAAACGAATCGCAGTAGCTTTGAGCGAGGGCGGGTTGCGCGAAGGCCAACAGGGCTACGGCAGCAAACGCCGCCACGAGAAACCGGAAACCGCACTTTGAGATCATTATGATGATCCTCCTCCCGCGCCATGTTGCGCGGGGCGCGGATGGACATACAAGGGCTTGGCCGCTCTTATCCCTGGATGTCCGCTAATGTCCGCGATTGTCCCCTGGTAGAGAAGGCTTGCGGAGCCTGTTGCCCGCGAATGGCCACCGGTGATACGCTTCAGGCTCCATGCGCGAGCGGAATGAGCTTCTGCGATTGACTCCGGCGAAGCCGACGGCAGGAGATCGACTGGATTCCTGGAAGGAAGTCGCCGCCTACCTTGGGCGCGAGCCGCGCACCGTCCGGCGCTGGGAGAAGGACGAAGGCCTCCCGATCCACCGGCTCCAACACGGCCGCGGGGGTTCGGTCTACGCCCAGAAGAGCGAACTGGACGCTTGGAGGGTGGCCCGCAGCGGCGAGTCTGCGCCGCGGCCACCCGCCAAGGGCAGGTTTGGCACGCGCTGGGTCCTGGCGGCGGCAGCCGTGCTGGTCCTGGTGCTGATCGTGGCAGCCGGGTTGGTCCCGTGGCGAAGCTGGACCCGCCCCAGCCCCGCTACAGCCGTCCCGCTCACTTCCGATCCTGGCGCCGTGATGGAGCCGTCGCTGGCGCCCAACGCCCGCCAGGTGGCCTACGTCTGGAACGGCGAGGCACAAGACAACTTCGACATCTATGTCCGGATGCTGGCGGGCGGGGTGCCCCTGCGGCTGACCGCCGATCCGGCGGACGACTACAGCCCGGCCTGGTCCCCCGACAGCGCCTCCATCGCCTTCCTGCGCCGGACCAGCGCCGCGACTGCCGCTGTTTTCCTCGTCTCCTCGCTGGGCGGCACAGAGCGCAAGATCGCCGAACTGTTCGTAGCCGGATGGCCGCATTGGGGGCGCGGGCCTTCCCTGGCCTGGTCGCCCGACGGCAAGTGGCTGGTGGCTGCCGGGGCGCGGGAACCGAACGAGCCGAACTTGCTGCTGCGCATCTCGCCGGCCACGGGTGAGATCAGGCCACTGGTCTCGTTGCCGCCCAAGATGTGGCAGCACATGGCGCCCGCCGTCTCTCCCGACGGAAGAACTCTGGCCTTCAGCCGGATGGTTGCCTGGGGCCGGTCCGAGCTTTGCCTGCTGGCGCTATCGCAAGACCTGTTGCCGGCGGGCGAAGTGCGACGCCTGGAAACGGGAGCGACCTGGAACGCAAGTCCGGCCTGGCTGCCGGACGGGCGGAGCCTGGTGTTCTCGACTGGCAGCGTGCTTGCGCCTCACCTGGAGCGAATCGCCGTCTCCGGTTCAGGCCGGGCCGAGCGGCTGGCGGGCATTGGGACCGACGGGTGGACGCCGTCGCTGGCGCGCGCCGACGATGGCCGGGTGCGGCTGGCCTACATGCACCATTACGAATCGGTGAACATCTGGCGCAGCGCGTTGGATGGCAGCGGCCCCCCGGTGCGGTTGATCGCCTCGGCGCACTGGAGCTTCGAGCCCGCCTGGTCATCGGATGGGAAGCGCATCGTGTTTATTTCCGACCGCACCGGCGATAGCGAGCTGTGGGTGACGGACGCCGGCGGCCGGCAACCGCAGCAGTGGACCTTCTTGAAGCAGCCGCGGCTGGGCGGCCCGCGCTGGTCACCCGATGGCCGCCGCATCGCGTTCACGGTGCCAGGCGACCGCCCGCCCCCGATGTATCTCATCGATGCCCCCGGCGCTGTGCCGAAGCTCGTTCCCGGAGCCGATGGCAGCGGGTACCTGGAGTGGGCCCCCGACGGGCGGGCCATCTACTTCAGCGCTAACCGCGGCGCGCACACCGAGATCTGGAAGATCGCGCCCGAGGGCGGAGAGGCGGTGCAGGTGACCCACGGCGGGGGCGGCTTGCCCGCGGTATCCTCCGACGGGCGGTTTCTGTACTACGCAAAAGGGGGCGCCGCCCCCGACGAGAGGCATCTCTGGCGGGCGCCGCTGGGCAGCGGCAGCGCGGAGAAGGTCTTGGACTACGTGGACGCTTACAGCCTGAGCGACGCCGGGATCGCCTTCAAGTACTACAGGCCGGGCGCAAAGCCGGCGGGGCCCTACCTGGAGATGTTCCGGTTCGCCACCGGCAAGACGGAACGGTTGCCCGACCCACGGCAGTCGTTGCGCTACGGCATCGCCCTCTCGCGCGACGGCCGCTACCTGCTCCATGCTCAGGCCGACTACGCGGTCAGCGACCTGATGCTGGTGGAGGGCTTTCGATAGGGCGGGCGCTCGGGCTGCCTTTCGCCGTGCGCCACTTCCACGCTCTGCCGAGCATGGTCGCCGACATGAGTTTGGTCGGATTTTCGGTTGGCAAGGGACGCATGGTGTTCGGCATGCAAGACGGCCGCGGCAACATCTGGATGACCAAGTACGGCGGGGAGTAGGGATCAGGATCTCGCACGAGCTGCCTTTACTTTGGCAGCGAGGCGTGACAATCCCGCCGAGGGGCCATGATCGGCCAGACCATCTCGCACTATCGCATCCTCGAAAAGCTCGGGGGCGGGGGGATGGGTGTCGTCTACAAGGCCGAGGATCTGAAGCTCGGCCGCCAGGTGGCTTTGAAGTTCCTGCCCCAAGAGCTTTCCCGCGACAAGCACGCGCTGGAACGGTTCAAGCGCGAAGCCCGCGCCGCGGCTCTGGCGGGTGACGTGGCGACCAGCCGGAAGTCGTACCAGGATTTCCTGGCGCTGTGGAAAGACGCGGACCCCGACGTTCCCATTCTCAAGGAAGCCCAGGCGGAGTACGCGAAATTGAAATAGCACCGAGGTTCAGCGATGTCCAAAACAAGAGAGGAAGTGCCCATTTGCCCGAAGGCAGCCATGCACCCGAGAAACAGCGCTCGCTGGACGCGGTGGCTGTTCCCCGTGACGGGTCTGTTATCGCTGGTCTGGTTTCTGGTGAGAGTGGCGCCGAAACCCTCGAGGGCGGCCTACCCATGCCAGCGAGCGGCGGCTCCGCTGGCCGGCGGCTTCGTGGTCTGGGTCGCCGGCGCGCTGGCTTCAGCCTCGCTCTATCGCAAGGCCAAAGAGTTATGGAAGCGGTCGCAGATCGCGCTCGCCTGCGTCTGCCTGGTCGCGGTGGCGATCCTGGGAATCACCGTCTTCGTGAATTTCGCCGACAGGGCCGCTCTGGCCGACGACCCGGCGCCGAACCAGCCGATCGGTGTCGCCAAAGGTCTCAATCCGGGGCGTGTCGTCTGGGCCCATAACCCGAAGGCGACTGATTGGGAGGGGCCCGGACACGGACACTGGTGGGAAGGCAATCATACCAATCAGGCTGTCGTGGACAGCATGATGTCGGCAGCGATCCGGCGTCTCGCGGGCAAGGCCAGCGACCGGGAAGCGTGGGATGCCCTGATCAAACACTTCAACCAAGCTCACGGCAACGGGCGCACAGGATATCGGAAAGGCCAGAAAGTCACCATCAAGGTGAACCTGGTAGGTTGCATCGTGGGAGGAAACGTTGACCCGAAGTCTTACGACCTGGTGCGCCAGGTGGACTACATGAACACCTCGCCCCAGATGATCCGCGCGCTCCTGCGCCAACTGGTGAAGGCGGCCGGCGTAAACCAGCAGGACATTTCCGTGGGCGATCCGCTGTCCTTGTTTCCCAATCAATACTATGAGCTGCTGCACAGCGAATTCCCCAACGTCCATTACCTGGACCACGACGGCGGGAACGCGGCCCATCCCCGCACCCGCGTCGAGCCCTCTTCCATCCCCTTCTATTGGAGTTCTCGCCCGGCCGGCAAGGAGCAGGATTACGTGCCGGCTCCCTATGCGGAAGCGAAGTATTTCATCAACATGGCGAATCTAAAAAGCCACACCATGGCCGGCGTCACGCTCTGTGGCAAGAACCATTATGGCTCGCTGTTCCGTAGGCCGCCCCAGAAGGGCTACTACGACATGCACGAGAGCCTGGCCAAGGTAACTCCGGGCTCCGGGCATTACCGGGCGCTGGTGGACCTGATGGGGCACGCGCAGACCGGCGGCAAGACCCTGCTGTATTTCATCGACGGCCTGTATGCAGGGGTGCATCCCCGTGATAGTTCTCCCCTGAAGTGGTCCAGCGCTCCTTTCAACGGACAATGGGCTTCCAGCTTGTTTGCGTCCCAGGACCCCGTCGCTGTCGATTCCGTAGCCTTCGATTTCCTCTGGGCCGAGTGGCAGGATTACCCGCACATGCCCGGAGCTGACGACTACCTGCACGAGGCGGCTCTGGCGAACAATCCGCCTTCCGGAACCTTCTACGATCCGGACCACGCCACCAATACGACTCGCCTGGCAGGCCTGGGAGTCCACGAGCACTGGAACAATCCTCAGCAGAAGCAATACAGCAGAAACTTGAAGAAGGGAGAAGGCATCGAGTTGCTCCCGGTTACAGCGTTTCGGTAGCTGCAGGGCGCAATTGACACCACCACAAGGCGACGCCTATCATTCCAGCCACGGGGAGGACAGAAGGGCAACGTGATCGGCAGGACCATCTCCCACTACCGGGTCCTCGAAAAGCTTGGGGGCGGCGGGATGGGTGTCGTCTACAAGGCCGAAGACCTGAAGCTCGGCCGGCAAGTGGCGTTGAAGTTCCTGCCCGAAGAGCTTTCGCGCGACAAGCACGCGCTGGAACGCTTCCAGCGCGAGGCCCGCGCCGCTTCCGCCCTGAATCATCCGAACATTTGCACCATCTACGACATCGACGAAGCCGATGGCCAGCACTTCATCGCCATGGAGTTGCTGGAAGGCAAGACGCTGAAGCACCGCATCGCCGGTCGGCCGCTGCCGACCGATGAGTTGCTGGAGCTGGGTATCGAGATCGCCGACGCGCTGGATGCAGCGCACAAGAAGGGCATCATCCATCGCGACATCAAGCCGGCCAATATCTTTGTCACCGAGCGCGGGCAGGCGAAAATCCTGGACTTCGGGCTGGCCAAGCTGCTGCCGGCCAAGGGGCGGGCGGAGCGGGCGGCCGTTCCCGAGGCGGCCACCGCAGCGACGCTAGAGGAGCTGACCAGCCCCGGAGTGGCCATCGGCACGGCGGCTTACATGTCGCCCGAGCAGGTGCGGGGAGAGGAGTTGGACGCCCGCACCGACCTGTTCTCCTTCGGCGTGGTGCTGTACGAAATGGTTACGGGGAAGCAGGCGTTCTCCGGGGCCACCACCGGCGTCGTCTTTGACGCGGTGTTGAATCGCGCTCCGGCCCCGCCCGCGCGCCTGAATCCTGACGTTCCGCCGAGGTTGGAAGAGGTAATCAGCAAGGCGTTGGAGAAGGGCCGGGAGGTGCGCTGCCAGTCGGCGGCCGAGCTGCGCGCCGACCTGAAGCGCCTGAAGCGCGATACGGATTCGGGGCGCACGGCCGCAGCCAGCGCGCCGGCGCCGAAAGCCGCTTGGCAGCGGACCCTGCTGCGTCGCCGATGGACATGGGTGGCGGCAGCCGTGTTGCTGCTGGCCGCCGGTGCCGCGAGTGTCGGTCTTTGGTATCAGCAGCGGCCTGCCGCGCCGGCCCCCGCCGCCGTGGCTGCCAGGCCTTCGGTCGCGGTTCTCCCACTGGTGAACCTGAGCGCCGAGGCCGAAAACGAGTACTTCAGTGATGGCATGACCGAAGAGATCATCAGCAAGCTGTCGCGCGTCGAGGGCCTGAAAGTGGCCTCCCGCACCTCGGTGGCGCGCTTCAAGGGCGCCAGGAAGGACGCCCGGGAAATCGGGCAGGAACTCCAGGTGCGCTACCTGCTGGAGGGGAGCGTGCGTAGGGCCGGGAACCGCGTGCGCGTCGCCGTCCGGTTGACCGACTCTTCCACCGGCTTTCAGCTTTGGGGCGACGACTTTGAAGGCGACCTGAAGGATGTCTTCGCCGTGCAGGAGCAGACCGCGCTGAAGATCGCCGAGGCCTTGAACCTGCGCCTCACGCCGCAAGAGCAAAGGGCGGTGCGGCGCCGCTATACCAGCAACCCCGAGGCTTACGACGCCTATCTGCGCGGGCGCGCGCTGGTCGAGTATTTCGACCGGGCCGACAAGCTCGAGGCGGGACGCAGACACTTCGAGAAGGCCCTGCAATCGGACCCCAACTACGCTCTGGCGTTGGCCGGGATGTCGCGCGTGGATGGCCAGTACTACCGCAACATCGACCCGGATGAATCTCGCTTACGCCGCGCCGAGGAATACGCGCAGCGCGCCCTGGCCATTGATCCGCAACTGGCGGAAGGCCATGTGGCGCTGGGATGCACCTTCGGCTATCGCTATGATTACTCCCGCGCTGTAGGGGAGTTTCGGGAGGCCATCCGCCTGGAGCCGGATAACGCCTATGCCTGGGATTTGCTCTCCTGGGCGCTGGCTTACCTGCAACCGCCCGAAGCCGCGGAGGCGGAGAAAGCAGCGCGCGAGTCCATAGGCTTGCAGCCCAGCCTCATCGGCGCTTACTACCATTTGGGACGCGCCCTGCTCCTCCAGCGGCGTTTCTCGGAGGCGATCTCCGCCTTTGAGCAGGCGCGAGAACTGGACTCCGCTTCCAACATCGGAGTGCTAGGGCTCGGACAGGTCTATCTGGCCCAGGGAGACTACGACCGGGCCATTGCGACGTTCGCGAAGCTGCTCAAATCGCGGCCGACCCCGCTCATGCAGATGCAGCTCGGGATTGCCTACGCTGCGCGGGGCGAGCGGGAACGGGCCCTGGCCGAAATCGGCGGGGCGCTGGCGATCGGTTACCGCGATTTCGCCGCCCTGGACACCAGCCCGCATCTCGCCTCTCTGCGCTCCGACCCGCGCTTCCAGCAGCTCATCGCCCGATACCGGAACGTGCCATGATTGGCAAGACCATCTCGCATTACCGGGTCCTCGAAAAGCTCGGGGGCGGCGGGATGGGTGTGGTCTACAAGGCCGAGGACCTGAAACTCGGCCGACAAGTGGCCCTGAAGTTCCTGCCCGAAGAGCTTTCCCGCGATAAACACGCGCTGGAACGCTTCCAGCGGGAGGCGCGCGCGGCTTCCGCGCTGAACCACCCGAACATCTGCACCATCTACGACATCGATGAGGCCGACGGCCGGCACTTCATCGCCATGGAGTTGCTGGAAGGCAAGACGCTGCGGCATCGCATCGCCGGCAAGCCGCTGCCAACGGATGAAGTGCTGGAGCTGGGTATCGAGATCGCCGACGCGCTGGATGCAGCGCACAAGAAGGGCATCATCCATCGCGACATCAAGCCGGCCAATATCTTTGTGACCGAGCGCGGGCAGGCGAAAGTCCTGGACTTCGGACTTGCCAAACTGCTGCCTGCGCCGGTAGTGGGCGCGGCGGGCGTAGCCGAGGGAACAACCCTGGCAAGCTCTGAAGAGCACCTCACCAGTCCGGGCGTGGCGATGGGGACGGTGGCGTACATGTCGCCGGAACAGGCGCGGGGCGAAGAACTGGACACCCGCACCGACCTGTTCAGCTTCGGCGCGGTCCTGTATGAGATGGCCAGCGGCCGGCAGGCATTTTCCGGCGTCACCACCGCGGTTATCTTCCACGCCATTCTGGAGCGCGTGCCGGTCCCACTGACTCAGTTGAATGCCGGCCAGCCGAAGGCCCTGGAGGGAATCGTCAGCAAGGCGCTGGAGAAGGACCGCCGCCTGCGCTATCAGACAGCGTCGGACCTGCTGGCCGACCTGAAGCGCCTGAAGCGCGACACCGATTCGGACCGCACGCCGGCAGCGCCTTCCAAGCCCTCGACGGCAGAGGTATCCCGGAAGAGCGCCGCCGGCAAGGCCATTGACTCGCTGGCCGTGCTTCCTTTCGCCAACGTTAGCGGCGACCCAGAAATCGAGTACCTCAGCGACGGTATCACCGAGAGCATCATCAACAACCTGGCGCAGTTGCCGGGGCTGCGTGTGGTTCCGCGTTCCACTGTATTTCATTACAAGGGCCCGCAGGCGGAGCCGCAGCGGGTCGGGCGCGAGCTGAACGTTCGGGTGGTGCTCTCGGGGCGCGTGCTGCAGCGCGGCGACAGCCTGGTGGTCAAGGCCGAGCTGATCGACGTGGTCAACGAAGCGCAGATCTGGGGCGAGAACTACAGCCGGAAGCTGGCCGACATCTTCGCCGTCGAGGAGGAAATCGCCCGGGAGATTTCCGGCAAGCTGCGGCTCCGCCTGACCAGCGCGCAGAAGAAGCGGCTGGCCAAGCGGCACACCGAGAGCACCGCGGCTTACCAGCTCTATCTCAAGGGCCGGCAACTGTGGAACCAGCGCGGGAAAGGCATGGTTACGGCCGTCAGCTATTTCGAGCAGGCGCTGGCCATCGATCCGCAGTATGCTCTGGCCTATACCGGCCTGGCCGACAGTTACGGCCTGCTTGCCTTCTTCTGCTATCTTCCGCCCAGGCAGGCATTCCCAAAAGCCAGGGCGGCCGCCACCCGTGCGCTGGAGATCGACGACCGCCTCGGGGAAGCACATAGTTCTCTGGGATACGTGCACATGATGCACGACTGGGACCTGGCAGCCGCCGAGCGCGAGTTTCAGCGCGCCATTCAGCTCAACCCCAACCACGTGCCGGCGCACTACTGGTACGCGACCCTGTTGATGCGGACGGGCCGGGCCGAGAAATGCCTGACCCAGGATCGGCTGGCCGTGGAAATGGACCCGCTCTCGGCTATCACGCACACCCACCTGGCATGGATGCTGACGGGCTTGGGACGCGTCGAGGAAGCCATCCCGCCGCTGCGGACTGCGCTGGAACTGGATCCCAATTACGCGCTCACTCATGCCCTGCTCGGACAGGCCTACGGTACCCAGGCAAGATACGACGATGCTCTTGCGGAGCTTAAAGCGGCAGCCATGCTTTGGGCGCGTAACCCCTGGGTATTAGGCATGCTCGGGTATACCTGCGCGCGGGCAGGCCGCAGGGATGAGGCTCTGAAGCTGCTGGCCGAACTGGAGGAGAAAGCCGCGCACCAGTATGTGCGTGGCACCTCGTTCGCGCTTCTCCATCATGCCCTTGGCGAGCAGGAGCGGGCGCTGGAATGGCTGGAAAAAGCATACGAGGAGCGTGACGTCTGGCTCGTTTTCCTGCCGGTGGATCCGGCCTTCGCCCCGCTTCTCGCGCATCCCCGCGCCGCCGCCCTCTGGCGCCGCGCCGGAGTCTGAATCAAGCCGGACCAGGTCCGGCGGGTAGCTGAGGAAAAGACTTATGCCAAACACAATGCAGCGTATCTGTTTCATCCTCCACGTCAAGAAGGACCGGCTGGAGGAATACAAGGAGCGTCACACCAGAGTCTGGCCGGAAATGCTCGCGGCCCTTCGCGAAACCGGCTGGCACAACTACTCGCTGTTCCTCCGCGATAACGGGATGCTGATCGGCTACGTGGAGACGCCCGACTTCCGGAAGGCGCTGGCCGGAATGGCGGCCATGGAAGTCAACGACCGCTGGCAGCGCGAGATGAAGGAGTTTTTCGAGGATCCGGAGGGACGGCCTGCCGACCGGCAGATGGAGCCGCTGCCGGAGGTGTTCCACCTGGATTGAGGCCGTAGCCGCAGGTTTCGCCCATTGCACAGATTATCCGTGAAATCTGCGCAATCTGCGGCTAAACCCTTTCGCTTCACCTTAGCCCTTTGACTGGTATAAGATAACGCCTGGCGCGCGTGTTGGCGGGGAGCGCCGCCGGGCCAGCAACTCGGGGCTGTGTCCCGTGTTTGTGTGGGTGGTGGCGGTTTCGTCACTTCATTCCCGAACAGGAGGCATACGACGTAATGATCACGGACGCGGAAATCCTGAAGGAAATCGCGAAGGCGCCCGTAAAGAAACTAGCCATAACCTGCTCGCAGGTATTGAACGAGGCCTTTGATTACGCCCGGCCAAGTTCCTTTTCCCGGGGGATCAGAATCGACCTCAACGGCCTGGTCATCCTGCTGATCTCCGGCACCGCGAGCGTAGACGAACACGGGCAAAGCGTCCATGTCGGTGATTTCCGCGAACAGACCCGGCGGACCTTCAACAACATCACCGGGCTCCTGGAATCGGAAGGGGCGACGTGGCACGATGTCGTGCGGACCACGTGTTACTTGCGCGACATCGACCGCGATTATGCCGCGTTCAATGAGGAGCGCACAGCCTTCTACCAGGAGCAGGAGCTGGAGCCATTGCCGGCCTCGACCGGGATCCAGTCCAAGCTTTGCCGCCCGGAACTGTTGGTCGAAATCGAGGCCATCGCCATGTTCACCGTTCCGAAGACCTCGGAGAACTCGACCGAATGAAAAGCGGCTGTAGGCTGTCGGCTGTAGGCTGCGGGCTCGGGCCTACAGCTTGCAGCCGACAGCCCACAGCCTACGGCCCACAGCCGGGTCTTTCCGCAGCGAGGGGCATGATGGGCCGAGCTAAGAGCATCCCTTCCTTCGTGCTCGCCCTTGGTGTGGCGTTAGCATTTTCCTGCCCGGCCGCCGCAGCCCCAAAACAGCAGAAAGAAAAACCAGGCGCCGAGAAAGCAGCGCCGGCAAAAAAGGCCGCGGCCAAAGCCAAGGTCGAGGCCATCCAGGTGGAGCCCGCCAAGGTGCTGCTCAGCGGCAAATGGGCGGTGCAGCGGCTGGGCGTGATGGGAAGGCTCTCGGACGGCACGCTGCGCGACCTCACCTCCGGGGCGCGCTTCAAGTCGGCGGGCGGCAAGATCGCGGCGGTCAGCAAGGCCGGCGTGGTCACGCCCGTTTCCGACGGCAGCACCAGAATCTCGGTTTCCGTGGAAGGGGTAAAGAAGAGCGCCACCGTGCCGGTTACGGTCAAGGATTCGCAGAACGCCGCGGCTTCCTTCCTCAATCACGTGCGTCCGGCCATCAGCTCGCTGGGCTGCAATTCCGCGCCGTGCCACGGGGCGCAGAGCGGCAAGGGCGGCCTCAAGCTGTCGCTGTTCGGCGGCGAGCCGGAGTCCGACTACGAGGCCTTGACCAGGTCGGGCGCCGGCCGCCGCATCAACCGCGTGGAACCGGCCAGGAGCCTGCTGCTGATGAAGGCCACCGGCCAGATTCCCCACAAGGGCGCCCAGCCGCTGCAGCCGGGATCGTCTCCTTACCAGATGCTGCTTTCCTGGCTGGCCCGCGGAGCGCCCTGGGGCGATCCGAAGGAGCCGCAGGTCGTCTCCATCAAGCTCTTCCCCGAACAGCCCGTGCTGCACCAGGGCGACGCCCAGCAACT
>Ga0315293_10003784_pt1 | contig 14523 bp, 10 predicted proteins | sample YL17G13_20_MG_FD_203071 | JGI IMG/M metagenome (GOLD analysis project Ga0315293, IMG submission 203071) | Sediment microbial communities from Yellowstone Lake, YNP, Wyoming, USA - YL17G13_20 | ecosystem: Environmental > Aquatic > Freshwater > Lake > Sediment | place: USA: Wyoming | collected... | reverse complement strand
ACGATTCTTGAATTTGGCTATCCCGCTGGTGGAGGCCGTCGGGAAGCTTCATAGTGCCGGCTCCGCTCACGGCCGTCTGGACATTACATCAGTCATGCTCAATGATGCCGGTCAGGTTTCATTGTCGGCGCCTAGCCCCGGGTCGGCAACTTTCGATGAGGACCTGAAGGCGCTCGGAAGAATACTCTATCATGTCCTTACGGGAAAACCGCTCGCAGACGCTCCGGACACGTTAATGCTCAAGAGAATTTATCCGATCGAGGCCAAGCTCACTGTTGAGAAACTGCTCGGCCTGCACTCAAGCGGTCAATTTGTGAGTATCGCAGAGTTGCACGCCTCTTTGGTACTGATGAAGGATGTATTTGAAGTCTCCTACAAGAACCGGCCCGCCGATCACCGCACCGGCTCCGCCCGGATCTACCTCTCTCTCTCGCTGATCGCGCTAATCCTTGTTCTCGTGTGGATCGTGATTTCAATAATCAACAGGTAGCCGCACAGTTGCTACCACAATGATGTCTGCTGCTTGCATGTAATCCCCAATCGCCCAACCGATTACAGTCTCCCAACAAAGTTATTGCCCCAGCCGACAAAATCGTTATTATTGTCCGGTACAACTCCCACACTGAGGGGCTGTACACAACAGAAGGCAGTGTGAGATTCCGTGAAGATCCGACACAACTCTGAAGAAATCGACATTCGACCGCTCTTGCCGGTCATTCCACTCCGGGATGTCGTCGTTTTCCCCCATATGATCTATCCGTTGCTGATCGGCCGGAAGCTGACTATCAATGCCCTGCAGGAAGCTATGGTCCAGGACAAGCAGTTGTTTCTTGTCGCCCAGCGTCTTTCTTCCATCGACAATCCGAAACCTTCGGATCTGTACGAAGTCGGCATTGTGGCACGGGTGCTTCAGGTCATGAAGATGCCCAACGGCACACTCAAGGTGCTGGTGGAGGGATTGGTAAAGGCACAGATTCTCAGCCTGTCACGCGGCAATCAGTATTTGTCGGCTAAGCTGACGTTGCTCAATTCGGAAGTCGATCCGTCCGACCGGGAAACGATGGCTCTGGCCCGTTCGGTATCCGAACAGTTCGCCGAATACGTGCGGCTTAATCGCCGAATTCCGGACGAGGTCCTGGTTACGGTCGCGGCTATCGACAAGTATAGCCAGATCGCCGATACTATCGCCGCCCAAGTACTCACTAAGCTCGAGACCAAACAGCGCCTTCTGGAAGCGCCTTCGGTCAATGAGCAGTTTCTCGTCTTGGCGGAGTTGCTGCGGGAGGAAATCGAGATTCTGAAGCTCGAGCAGAAGATCGACGGCACGGTGCGAGAATCGATGCAGAAGGGACACCGCGAGCATTACCTGCAGCAGCAGCTAAAGGTGATCCGCGAGGAACTCGGGCAGGCGGACGAGTCACCGGCCGAGGTTGACGATCTGTATGCTCGCCTTCGAGACGGCCATTATCCGGACAAGGTGAAGGCGAAAGGGGAAGAGGAAATCAAGAAACTGGCGCGCATGCACCCGTACTCGGCCGAATCCGGAGTCGTGCGCTCCTATGTCGACTGGTTGCTGGCCCTGCCGTGGACAGTCGCTACTCAGGACCGGACTGATTTCACAATGGTGAAGAAAACTCTCGACGACGATCATTATGGATTGGATAAGCCAAAGCGACGGATAGTTGAGCACTTGGCGGTTATCCGCCTGGCGGGAAAAGTCAAGGGGCCCATTCTCTGCCTGGTCGGCCCGCCCGGCGTGGGCAAAACGTCCATTGGCCGATCGATTGCCGGCGCGCTGGATCGGAAGTTCGTGCGCATGTCGCTGGGCGGAATTCATGATGAAGCCGAAATCCGCGGCCACCGCCGAACCTATATCGGCGCGATGCCCGGGCGAATTGTGCAATCGCTGAAGAAAGCGGAATCGTTCAATCCGGTGTTTCTACTTGATGAAGTTGACAAGATCGGCAAGGACTTCCGTGGCGACCCGGCGGCGGCGCTGCTGGAGGTGCTTGATCCCGAGCAGAACAGCACCTTCTATGACAATTATCTGGAACTTGAAGCCGATCTCTCCGGAATTCTATTTCTGACAACCGCCAACTCGGTGGCAACAATTCCACCGGCCCTTCGTGACCGCATGGAGATCATTCATCTCCCCGGCTATCTCGATTTTGAAAAGGCCGCCATTGCCCGACAGTATCTCCTCCCGAAACAGTTGAAAGAGATGGGACTGGGGAAAACGAAAATCGAATTTCGTGATGACGCCCTTTACGAGATTATTCGTTACTACACGCGTGAAGCCGGGGTGAGGGAACTGGAGCGACAGCTTAGCGCAATTCTGCGGAAAATCGCTGTTGATCTGGCCGAAGGAAAGAAACTGAAAAGCCTGGTATTCACAGCGGCCAAGATTCTCAAGTACCTTGGCCCGCGCAAGTACACGCATACCAATCTCAAGACGGAGCCGACGGTCGGGTACGCTATCGGACTGGCCTGGACGGAAATGGGCGGCGAGGTACTGCCGGTAGAAGTTGTCCCGATGCCCGGCAAGGCGAAACTCACCCTGACCGGCTCGCTCGGTGATGTTATGCAGGAATCGGCGACGGCAGCGCTCTCGTATGTGCGAAATCGCGCCACATCGTTCGGATTGAACCCGGATTTCTTTGAGAATCTTGAACTGCACGTGCACATTCCGGAAGGCGCGGTTCCAAAAGACGGTCCGTCTGCCGGGGTCACGCTCCTGACAGCGCTTCTGTCATCGTTGACATCGATTCCGGTTCGCACCGATATCGCCATGACCGGCGAAATCACCCTGACCGGCGACGTGCTGCCGATTGGCGGCTTGAATGAGAAGTTGCTCGCGGCCAAACGACTCGGCGTTACGAAAATCATCCTGCCGGAACGGAACCGGAAAGACCTTCAGGAAATGGCCCCGGAACTGCTTGATGGCCTGCAACTGCATTTTGTCAAAAGTGTGAACGAAGTCCTTAAACTCTCCATGACCAGATCACCTTTAGTCGGAACCAAAGCGAAACTTCCGGGGCATACCGGCGCACGGATTGCATGATGGTACGGGGAACGCAGACGGTCTCGGTTACAGCACACCGCAGACGGTCTACATCTTCGAAACTGACTCACTGCCGGTTTGTCGGCTCGTTTCACGAATTGTCGCAACTGCCCCGTGATCGCCGCCCTCAGATTGCGCTGGCCGGTCGGTCCAATGTCGGCAAATCAACACTCCTGAATTCACTGGTCGGCCGGAAGGGAATAGCCAAAGTTTCCGCCACACCCGGCAAAACCAGAGCGCTAAACTTCTTTCTCATCAATGACAAGTTCTATCTCGTTGATCTGCCCGGATACGGATATGCCAAAGTCTCCAAATCGGTACACGCAGGTTGGAGCGGTCTGGTCGAGACATATCTAACCAAAGCGGAACATCTGGCCGGATTAATTCTCCTTCTGGACAGCCGCCGCGATCCATCGGCTGATGATTTGGAGCTTCTGGAATGGCTGGCCGCACGAAAACTGCCGGCACTCTGCGCGATTACCAAAGCCGACAAAGTGAATCGGGATCAGATCAATCGGAAGGTGCTTCAGGTGGAAAGAGAAGTTGGTGTACCGGCGCTGGCGTTCTCCGCGCTAAAGGGAACCGGCAAAGGAGAATTGATTGCGGCCGTGCTTGAACTGATGAAGGAATATTCCAACCGCTGAAAGGCGTTTTGTATGGGCAAGAATAGAGTAGTAATAGGGGCACAATGGGGCGACGAAGGAAAGGGGAAAATCGTCGATCTGTTGGCATCGGAAGCCGATATCATCGCCCGCTGTCAGGGGGGCGCCAACGCCGGACACACGATTGTTGTCCAGAGTCAGAAATTCATCCTCCATCTGATTCCCTCAGGCATCATTCAGCCGGGCAAAACCTGCTGTATCGGCAACGGTGTCGTGCTCGATCCCTTTGCATTCAGGGAGGAGTTGGGTTTCCTGAACACCAGAGGAATAGACCATACCGGACGGCTGTTCATGTCCCCTGCCACCAATCTGGTGCTGCCGTATCACAAGCTGATTGACGCGGTCGAGGAAGAGAGTCGGGGCACAAGTTCCATCGGCACGACCATGCGCGGAATTGGCCCCGCCTATGTTGATAAAGTAGCGCGGCACGGCATCCGTGTAGCTGACCTATTCCACCCGGAACGCCTCAAAAAGAGACTCGAATTCAATCGTCAGGTGAAAGCGCGGTATCTCGAGGGGTCATCCGACCCGCGCGCCGATCTGGATCGCACCTACAACGAGTTGCTCGGAATTGTGGACCTGCTAAGACCGATGGTGATTGATATTTCCTATTTTCTCCATCACGCGCACCGAGAAGGGAAGTCGATTCTGTACGAAGGGGCGCAGGGAAGTATGCTCGACGTTGATCTGGGCACCTATCCGTTCGCAACTTCATCCAACACGACTACCGGTGGTGTCCTGACCGGACTCGGTGTCGGGCCGAAAATGATTGATGAAGTCGTCGGCGTCGTAAAAGCGTACACCACCCGCGTCGGCGCAGGACCATTCCCTACGGAACTGGTCGATAGCATCGGCGATCAGATTCGCACCACCGGCGACGAGTACGGCGCCACGACCGGCCGCCCGCGCCGAACCGGCTGGCTCGACTTGGTGGCTCTCCGCCATGCCATTCGCATCAACGGTGTCGATTCGATTGCCGTGACCAAGCTGGACGTCTTGGATAACTTGTCCGAAATCAAGGTCTGCACACATTACGAACTTCACGGCGAGACAATCGCTGAGGTACCGCTCGACTTGGCGGAACTTGCCGTCGTGAAGCCGGTATATCGGACTCTTCCCGGCTGGCAGAGCGACACTACCGGTCTGACCCGATTCGGCGCTCTTCCGGAGAAAGCGCAGTCGTATCTGAACTATGTCGCGAAGGACTTGGGCGTCTCAATCTGTCTGGTCTCCACCGGAGCAAAGCGGGAAGAGACGATTCTGGTATGAAACGGAAGACAGGAACCAATAACTAAGCGTATTGTATCATAATAATTCGGCGTCAGGATACGCAGGGTTCGAGTCCATTCCTGGCGTCGGCACTTAATCCTGAAGGAGGATATGGTTACATGAGGAGATTCTTAGTAGTGTTGAGCGTCGTCTCGCTGCTGGCCGCGGTGGTCATGGCAGAGGATGCTCCGAAGTCTGATTCAACAAGACCGGCGACTGAACTGAAAACCGTTCCGGTCAAGACTGGAGAGACCATTAGGTCCGACTCCACCAAACCCGCAACTGAACTGAAAACAGTTCCGGTCAAGCCCGCAGAGGCGACCGTCGAGAAAGCGAAGAAAACCGAGACCGGCAAAGCGGCTGAGGCCAAGAAAGGCGGAAACTGGGTGACGACGAAATCTGGATTGAAGTACACCGACGAAAAGTTAGGCGCGGGCGATCAGGCGGTGTCAGGCGCTACGGTCGAAGTCCACTACACCGGATGGCTTGATGAAGCGGGCAAGAAGGGTAAGAAGTTCGACAGCTCGGTCGACCGCGGGCAACCGTTCTCGTTCCCCCTTGGCGCAGGACGCGTAATTAAGGGCTGGGACGAGGGGGTAGCGGGTATGAAGGTCGGCGGTAAGCGGACGCTGCTAATCCCGCCGGACCTCGGCTACGGCGCCAGAGGTGCGGGGGGCGTAATTCCCGGAAACTCTACCCTCATATTTGACGTAGAACTATTGAAGGTCATTAAGTAACCTTCTTCCTTTCAGAATACTCTCGTGGAAAGGCGCCTTCTGAGCAGGGGCGCCTTTCAATTTGGGGCTTTTGCCGCACTTGGCTAGAAGCTTCCGGTAGGCACACGGCCTACCAACCTGACTAGGGAGTCCGGCTTGTTGCCTGCCAAATACCCGCCGCGACCGTGGACTAACCATTACTAAATCGACGAAAGGAGATGTACGGTTGTGTCCGGTCCCAAGACACGTTGACCCTTCCCGATTCGGGAATCTCATTGACAAGTCCGGCTTTTGTAGTATTCTAAATCAAAGACCGGTCCGTTCCGATCATTGTCTACCCGGTAAGCGTGTATGCGTTCACTCCTCTCGGTATTTCTGGTAGTTCTCGTACTCTCCCAATTGGCCATTATCCCAAAGGCTGAGGGGGGTAGCGCCGCGACATTGGAGTATGTCAATAGCGCTCTTTGGAGCGGGGTGAATGACGTTGTGAGTCGAGGCTCTTATGTCTTTGCCGCGTTCCAGTATGGATTGCAGGTTATCGACATAACAAACCCTGCCGAACCGCGGTCGCTCTCTCAACTGTATCTACCGCCCGGCGGATTTGTCGGTATCGCAATTCAGGGAAATTATGTTTACCTTGCCGCATCCATGGCGGGCGTCGCGATTGTTGATATTGCTGACCCGTCAAATCCTCGCCTCGTATCGTGGCATGATACCCCGGGTTCGGCGGTGGCTGTGGTGGCGGACGGCAGCTACCTCTATGTAGCCGACACTTGGGCCGGGCTTCAAGTGGTCAATGTCTCCGACCCTGGGCACCCGGTCGTAGAGGGGACTTACGACACTCCCGGCGACGCTCGCGGCATCGCGAAATACGGCGATCACGTCTTAATTGCAGACGGCTATGACGGCGGGTTGCAGATTGTGAACGTGGCCATGCCACAGCCCCCCTATCCGGCCGGGCATTTCAACACCGATGGAATCGCACGAAGTGTAGCAGTCGATGGGCCGTACGCTTATGTGGCAGATGCCGATGGCGGAGTTGTAATCCTCGACCTGACCGACCCGACCACTCCAGTGCGGAAAAGCACGTATCCACAATCGGCGACGCGGCGATATGCAGGGGATGTGGCGGTTCACGACGGTATTGTCTATTACACGGCCGGCTATCTGATAGTGGTAGATGCATCTGATCCGGACAATCCTCAATTGGTGGATACGGTTAGTGAGGCGGGATACTGTTCGCAAGTCGACGTGAGCGATGGCCGGCTCTGGGCGTTTTACCCGGATCAAGGAGTGCGCCTTCTGGATATTCAAGTTCCGGCGGTCCCGGCTTTACTCGGCCAGTACCGGGTGCCGGGTAAGATAGAACACATCGCCGTGTCGGATAGCGTGCTTGTCGCAGGCGATGATCCAAACGGTTTGCGTCTTCTGGATATCTCCGACCCTTCAAATCCTGAAGAAGCCTCGTTCGTACCGGCTCTGATGGAGTGCTTGGGAGTTGCAGTTCGCTTGAATCATGCGTATTTCGCCGACGCCGACAGCGGAACGCATATCATAGATATAAGCGATCCCCGGCATCCATCCGAAGTGGGACGCCTCTGGTCAACGAAGAGGGATATGGAGATCACGTGCAATTCAGAGTACTTGTGCATATCCGGCTACAACGCGGGCAATTCGTTTTACCGGCTTAGCGACCCGTTGCATCCGGCGAAGATTGGAACCTACAATGCGTCGTTTGCGGCTCGGACAGCCTGCGACGGCCGCCACGGCTATGTTGCGGCAGGATATTATGGTTTCCAAGTTGTTAACCTGGAAGATTCAGTTATTCCTTTTCGAGAAGGGTTGATTCAGATTCAGGGCTCATTTAGAGACGTCGTTCTCGATAGTCCATACGCCTACCTTGCTCACGAGGAGGCGGGGTTGGTAATAGCCGATATCTCCGATCCGGCTAATCCAGTGTGGGTTGGGTGGTTTGGACTTGGGGGCTATCCCGGAGGGAAGCCGCGCGCAATCGGTGTGGCTCAAGATGCCGACCGGGCTTTCCTGGCAGCGGGCGTAGACGGGTTATGGGCTATTGATATATCGAATCCGAAAAAACCTCTGCAGCTCGCGACATATGACACACCGGGTAACGCGACTCGGCTGGTAGCATCCGGCGACTATGTCTATGTCGCCGATCGCTACGGCGTGATCGTTCTCAAGATCACACATCCAACTGATGTGGGCGAAGGGAATCCCAAAAGCTTGCCGGGCGAAATCAGGCTCGCCCAGAACTACCCCAATCCATTCAACCCCCTGACAACCATAGAATTTGCATTGCCGCGACGGACTCACGTTCAACTCGCGATCTACAACATCCTCGGGCAGGAAGTTATAGAGTTGGTCAACAGTGAGTTGACGGCCGGTATTCACTTAGTCGCGTGGGACGGCCGAGATACGAGTGGGAAGACAGTAGCATCAGGCGTATATCTATACAGGATATCGACAGGCAGGGCGACGGTAGCGAAAAAGATGCTGCTGTTGAAATAGCCGGCGCGTTCGCGCAAGTTCATCCGGGGAATGCCCTGAATATTCTCGCCGTAATTGTAAGCTGCCTCAATGGATTCTGGTTTCGGAACAGCGGAAGCCAATGTATCATTCAACACTTAACCGGTTGAAGCGTCGTATAAACAATAGACTTCAGGAGAGGAGGACAGCAACATGGGCTACGACCGCAATAAGAACTTCAAGTTTGAGACCCGGGCAATCCATTCGGGAGAGATTCCCGAAGATGGGACCGGGGCAGTAACGACGCCGATTCACCCCAGTTCCACCTACCGCGTGAAATACCCCGGGGATGGATCAGGATATATCTATTCCCGCTGGTCTAACCCCACTCGCGTAGCCTTGGAGAGGGCGTTAGCCGACCTTGATAACGGCACTGATGCCTGTGCTTTTTCGTCGGGACTGGCGGCGGTCAATGGCGCGCTCGATCTGCTGAAAGCGGGCGACCATGTTGTCGCCGTCGATGATCTCTACGGCGGCACGCGGAGGCTGTTCGAGCGTGTCAGACGGAAATTCGGGCTGGATTTCAGCTATGTTGACGGGACGGAGGCACAGAATTTTGAGAAAGCACGGAAGCCGAATACCAGACTCTTTTGGATAGAAACTCCTACCAATCCACTGCTTCACCTGGTGGACATCGCCGCCGCGGTGAAGATCGCCAAGCCGCACGGCATTCTGGTAGCGGTCGACAACACCTTTGCCACACCGTATATCCAGCAACCGCTGGCGTGCGGCGCGGACATTGTTCATCACTCTGCGTCCAAATATCTCGGCGGGCACTGCGATGTGATTGCCGGGGCGCTGATCTGGAAGGACCCCAATCTCTCTGAGCCGATTCGGCTCAACCAATACGGTGTCGGCGGTGTGCTCAGCCCGTTCGAATCATGGCTCGTGCTGCGCGGACTCAAAACACTGCATGTTCGCATGGAGCGTCATTCGGTGAATGCCATGAAAGTGGTCGAGTACCTGGAAGGCGTCAGACAGGTGGAGCGGATATTCTTTCCCGGACACGACGGCAAGCCGATTCCAAACGGCATGAGATTGCCGGGAGGGATGGTGTCGTTCACTCTCAAGGCAGATTTCGAGCAGGTGAAGAAGTTTGTGATGGCGACTCAAGTATTTGTGCTTGCGGAGTCTCTGGGGGGCGTCGAGTCACTGATAAACCATCCGGCCTCGATGACCCACGCCTCCATCCCGAAAGAGGTGCGTGAGCAGCACGGGATCACCGACGGTTTGGTCAGAATCTCTGTTGGTCTGGAGCATATCGATGACCTGCTGCTTGATTTGCGCCAGGCGTTTGCAGCGATAGATTAGCACAGGATTTAGGCGCCCGAAAGCTTGCGGACGCGCGCCGGCCCGTTGGGCGAGGAGCCAATCTTGTATAAGGAACTATCCCGCGGGCGAGTCAGGTGACCGGTCAGCCATAATGCTATTCGGCGAGACCCATAATGTCCTTCACCAGTACCGGCTCGACGGCGTAGAATCCCTGACCGTATTTACAACGAGAGAGCAGGCCGAATGAGCGGGCCATGGCCGACAACTGCTCAACATAATCACGTGATTTGTCGGGGTTGAGAAACTGGGAGTGATGCGCCGAGAGAGCCGCTATCCATTGATCAAAATGTGGCGTAATATCGACGACGAAATTAGGCTGAACCCCCGGCGGCAGAAAGTAGTGAAAGATTCGGGTGACCAGATGCGGGGGATCGGGCAGGTCGACCTTCTTCAGAGAGGCCAGATTGCAGGCGTTGATAGTAATGACGCCGGAAGCGATATGGTCCGGGTGCGACTGACGGCGGCCGTGTCCGACATGCGGATATGGTGCCAATAATATGCGGGGTCTGGTGCGGCGGATAATCGCTGCAATTGCCAGCCGCTTGTCATAGCTGTCGTCCAGGCGGGTGTCACCCCAGTCAAAGGTAGCCAGAATGTCGACGCCGAGAATTTCCGCCGCGTCTCGCACTTCCTGAGCGCGGATTTCCGCCGTACCGCCGGTTCCCATCTCCCCCTGGGTCATTATGACGATGCCGCAACGGTAGCCACGCTTGTGCAGATCGATCAGTACGCCGCCGGTGCCGACTTCGATGTCGTCCGGATGAGCGCCGATCGAGATCAGATCATACGGTGCTGTGTCGTTCATTTTGTTCGCCAAAAAAAACCCGGAGACTACGTGCCTCCGGGTCAGTATAATCGGGTCGAAGTCTATTCTCCAAACGCATTGGAATGGAAGATTAGCATTTCACGAATCAAGTTATAAGTATATGTGCTTCCGGCGGCCGGATGCGAGGCTGTACCCGAATATTCGAGCACCGTCGGATCATGTCCGGCAGCCCGCAACGTGTTGATCCATGACAAAGTCATATCGTGGTAGCCGTACTCCGCCTCGGCTGAAGTTCCAAACCACATGGAAACATCGTCAAGCGCCGAACTGCCGGCCTGTATCAGCAGGGAATCGAGGTTGTTGGCCATCCAGCGACTCCAGGTAGGGACGTCAACGGCCATATACTGATTAAACGGCAGATGAAATCCGAACTGAACATCGGCGCTGGCAATCGGGCCTCCTATGTCCTGACCAAGGAGAAGATTCGAGACCAGGGTCGTGCTGTACGGCAACTGCTGACGCCCCACGATGTAAAGCCGGCGCTGGTTGCTGGCAATGGTAACCGAGATAGTCATTTCCGTGTCGTGCGGAGAGAAGGCTAAAGCCCCGCCGACGAACATGCGGCTCAGCGGCCAGACTCTCGACGTGTCAAATTTGTTGGCCACATAGTCCCAAGTCGAGGCTATCATCAGGCCCTGTTCTGCGAATACCCTTGGGATAAGGGAGATCAGGCCACCGCTGCCGGTACTGCCGTCAAAATCGAGTGGACCGTCACTGACCGAGATCGATTGATAGACACCGGGATGCTTCAACAACGCACGGTAGGCGCCGTACGCGCCCATACCAATTCCCCCGATGCCATGGAGGGTATCGACATCGGCCCAGGTGGCAACGAAACGCAGGCTGTCTATCAACTGATTAACAAGCTTGTCTCCCATAATGTCATCCATGTGTCCGGCCGGAATGCTGTTGCCATAGAAGGCACCTCCGAACACCTTTTCGTTACCCACCGTGACAATAATCATGGGACGGATTACACCCTGAGAGATCAAATCGTACGCAATTTCGTTCAACCCATGGTCGAAATAGAACCACTTATCTCCGTCCTGAGGAGCCAGCAGTACGAGCAGCGGCAGTGGTTTGTTCCGATACTTCTCGGCCATCGGAACGTAATTGGGGTGTGGGATGTAAGCTGCCATTTCCAGCAATCCGGCGGGATTCCTTATCTGCATGAGTAACTGGGACGGATTCGTATCAGGAACCGCATCCAGAGGATTCGGCACAAATACGTGATTAAACTCAGGCCACACCGTCCAGCTTGACCTGCCCGATGCTGTCGGGACATTGGTACCGCGATCCGAACAACCGGAAGACAGCAGCGCAATGAACGCGCCGGCAATGACCAACAATCTGGTGTATTTCATCTTTTTCTACTCTCCTAAAACCGATGCGCTACCGAGAAAGCAGTCTCGAATACAGTAGCTTTGTACAGACCGGGGAATCCCTGCAACGAGCCGTCGCTTTCATAGGTTCGGCCGACCGTCAGGTCCGGATTGGAAATCACGCTGCCACCAAGGCCCAGATCCCAGGTCTGGAAATGCAGTAGCAGTCCGCCATTGATACCGAGTTTCGTCCCGGTATCCATGAACTGAGGTACAAAGCCGGTTTTGTCGGGGTTGACACCCTGATCGACGGAAAGTCCTGCCAACAGGGTAAGGGTTGAATTGATGTCGTACCGGCTGCCAAGAGCCGCCTTGAGCGTGTTTTTCCACTCGACTTCATTAGAAATGTCAGCCGTGAAGAACGATCTGACCGAAGGATCGTTGGCCGCTCCGGTAAGGCCTTTTCCGCCCGTGAGCGAGAACTTCAGACCGTCGAAACTTGACCAAAGCGTGTATTCACCGTCGAGCGCGACGAGAAATTTGTCAGTTACACGGTACGCAAGTCCCACTCCGAACGAAGCCGGGAGCTTCAGTTTGGCTTCAAAATCGCGCGATAAAGACACGTTACGGCCGGAGGCAAACAAATAGGTCACGGAATTGGGATCGGTTTGTTTGCTTCTGACTGACCTGATCTGCGGCATGATAAAATCAAGACGCGCATCCCCCTTCACAGTCACATTAAACGGCAGAGCGGCCGTGAAACCGAAGTTCATCTTCTCGTTAAACTTGTACATCAGGCCGAAGCGGAACCCAACGCCCCAACCATTGCCATCGGTCTTCACAAACTCGGGAATGTGATTGTATGGGACGTCGGTATAGGGCGTAATTGTCATCGGCGACGATCGGAACTTGAGATCGTGATAAACGAGGTCAGCGCGAAGAAGTTGGATCCCAATTCCAACCGCCATCTTGTCCGGTTTGATTTCGCGCGCCGCCGTCAACTGGAATGCCACAACGTCCAAATTCACGCCGTACTGAACATCCGGTGCGCTCAGCGAATCGTTGTAAGCCCGCGGCGGCTGATAGAGATTCCAGCCAATATTCTGGTCGAACGGCTGGTAGATAGAAAATCCCAGAACCGATTCACCCAGGACTGGCAACTTTCCGACAAATCCGCCTGTCGGGTTGGTCAGCACACGGTGCTTATTGTAAATAGAGAGGCCGTTGTAGAAGCCGGTCACACTATCCAGGCCGCCATACTTGTAGTCCGGTACCAGCTCGTCACGATAATGCAGGAATGCAGTCTCGACACCCCACTGGTTGTCGGTGATGTAGGCAAGCCCGGCCGGATTGTAATAGGCCGCGGTCCAGTCATTGGCCACTGCTCGGAATGCACCTCCCATTCCCCGCGCCTGAACACCCACGCCGGTATTCTCAAAGCCGGCGGCGAGCGTTGACGCACTGATCAAGGCGATCGCCAGAGTCACTCTGGCAGAGATACGAAGTATCCCCATCCTAATGTCTCCCTTATCAAACACACACATCATGAATCCTTCAGGCTGAAACCAAGAGTGTTCGGGATCAACCGGCGCTCTCCGTCGGTTGCACCTTCCTCAACTCGTTCTTTTCCCTCACAACTCACGCATTACGTGGACGTCATACTGATCGTCGCACCGAAAAAACCGAGTTGGCAAGTTACGGCGGTCGAATAGCTCTTGTCAAGCTGCAAACCCGCTTTTTGGAGAGTCGTGCGACGTAATAACTCACTGACAAGCCAAGGGTTATCGGCCTTGATGAAGAAGGTCGCGGAGTGTTTTCGGTGTGAGCGCATCGCAATCTATGCGCCGGAATTTTAGCAATCTCAAATCGATTGTGTCATTTGATGTTAAGGGAGCGTGAGCGACCCCCATTTGGCGTGTGGCTCGCCCTTTGGCTCGGAAAACGATTCCACGCTATAGGACATTTCTTTCAAAGTGGCTTCAGGTTTGGCATGAACTTAAGGGCCCGGCAGTCTCCCCTATTGCTTTGTAGGATAACCTGTTACACGAGAATCCCAGACTCCGGCATCCCTCTTGCTCAACACGCAACGCAGCGGCCGAGTGAGACTGGTCGCCTTAGATGCCCTTGCGGCCAAACCATAGGAAGGTGGAAATGCGCAAGTTACTCGGATTCATTGTCCTCATCATCATTATCGTTTCCCTTAGTTGGTTTCATCGAACTAACGCCCAGGATTTGACTCAGTTGAGTGACAGACAGAAGGCTGAGTTATTTCGCACCTACCAAGCCAGCAAGGTCGGCGTGAATAATGCACGAACATATCGTACTCCGGATATCTATGATCCTTCGGGTCAGCTCAACAAGTCTGCCGTCCCGGACATACGACAGCCCGGCGATTCGCTCCTTGCGGATACCGTGAGTCCAGTTGTAACCGTTTCGAAAGAGATGACGGAGTTCGAGCAGCTTCGGCCGTTCGGACAAGATCTGTTCGGCGGACCGCGGGAATCGGCGCCGCCGGACGATATCGCCTCGAGCGGCGATTATATTCTCGGTCCCAGCGACAACATCATCGTTTCACTCTGGGGGAGAGTCGAACAAGAGTACAATCTGACCGTGGATCGGGAAGGGAAGGTATTTATCCCCAAGCTCGGCGAGTTGAATGTGTGGGGGAAGACAGTCGATGAGTTCAAGAATTATGCGCAGAAGAAGTTCTCCTCGGTGTATTCTGATTTCGACTTGAATGTGTCGCTGGGGAAAATTCGATCGATCCGCGTCTACCTCACCGGCGAAG
>Ga0315293_10003783_pt1 | contig 14524 bp, 14 predicted proteins | sample YL17G13_20_MG_FD_203071 | JGI IMG/M metagenome (GOLD analysis project Ga0315293, IMG submission 203071) | Sediment microbial communities from Yellowstone Lake, YNP, Wyoming, USA - YL17G13_20 | ecosystem: Environmental > Aquatic > Freshwater > Lake > Sediment | place: USA: Wyoming | collected... | reverse complement strand
CTGGCAGGGATGCTGGTTTATGGGGCAGGCAAAGGAATTAAAAGTGCAAAGGAAAAACAGCAGAGCGAATTTGCTTATAGGCAAAATGAAGACCTTACAAGAACAGAATATTCAAACATATTCAGTGAAGCATACGATAATTTGCAGAAGGAAATATTGGATGGGCATATAAAAATTTCTCAAGAAGACCCGTATGAGCTTGTAGATAAAATCGCTAAAGAAAACAAACTTGATGCCAATCTTTTATTTAACATGATAGCTGTAAACAGATTTTCTGGAGGTGTTGATAGAACATTAGCTTTTAAGCACATACCCCACATAAATATTCTGGATCCATATGCAGCAGCAAGGCCTGAAAACCCTATTCTGGACCCCCTTGAAAATACGCAGTATGGCGCAAAAAGGCTTGCAGAACTTATCAAAAAGAATAACGGCAATCTTAAAAGTGCGATGGTAGAATTTTATACTCCCATTGAAAATGCAGGATGGTTATATGGCAGTCTTAATGATGATGAGATTAAAATAATTAAGAATGAGGCAAGAATAAGAGCGTATAATTCAATTTATGGGCTTGATTCAACATCAGATGGAGGCTTATGGCTAATCTTCTTCAAACAAGTGCCAGAAAACTTCTAATTAATATTTAGAAGCTGCCCCATTATTTTTATTATGTTGTCTGTTATACCTTCAAAATGATTCAGGATTTCCATTTCCCTTGGCTTTGAACTTTCTTTTTTCTGATTTATTGAATTTATTATTCTGTCTCTTTCCTTTGCAAGATTGATTGCACTTTCATAGCTGAATCTTAAGAAAAGTTTCTCAAAATCTTTCTGGTAATTATTTATCCTGCTGAAATCTTTTACCAAATCATCACTTAACCTTAATTTGTTCTCGTTTATGTATGATATTAATTTTTTGTACTCATCCCCCAATTCCTCAAGAAGGAAAAGGAGGCAGTAATAGACAGATGTTTTTTTCATGTCACTGTAACCTTTTTTGTTCAACAGTCTGAAGCAGTAATCAGTAAACCTGTTTATATTGAGCTCCATGTCTTCAAGATACTCTAAATCTGTCTCCTTGTTTTTTATCGCCTTCAGGCTTTCATCAGAAATCTGGTTCAGAAGATAGACAATTCTTTTTATTATGCTGTCAAAAGTATCCTCAGAGCTTCCTCCCATGTCTTTTATCAGAAGCCTGTCTTTTGATTGCTCTATAATCTCCATCCCTATAAGCTCGTTTACTCTTTTCTGCACCAGCCTTGCTTTTTCAGGAGAATCAATCTTAATTTCTATCTCATCATCCCCTTTAAGATATTTTGAAGCGACAATTCTTTTTATCAGGGAGTCAATGCCTGTCAAATCTATAGATTCTTTGGTAAGCCTGTGCCCTGCCTTTGCCTGGATAAGCAAATCCTTGTCCTGCTCCTCCAAATCTATTTCATCGCCCGCCTTGATACCCAGCTTCTTAATCCATTTGCTGGGCAGGCTTACAACCAAAGTTGCAGGCCCTAGCTTGACTACTTTTCTTCTCATGCAGTTTAGAGTTCATAACTATTATATAAATATTTCTTTTTTATCTATATATTAATATCAATATATATAATATTATAAAAAAATATATATACTACTACCTGAACCACTAGTTAGTTACAAGTTTAGAGGGTGGTGAAAAAATGAATGCAAAATATGCAATAATAGTAGCATTGATTATGATTGCAGCCGTGCTTGGCGGATGCTCAGGCATTACGGGAAAGGCTGCAGAAAACAGCGAGATTAAGATAGGGGTATTGTCTCCATTAACAGGAGAGGCAGCAGTTTCTTATGGCCAAAATGTGATTGCAGGGGCCACACTGGCGGCAAAAGAGATTAACGAGAGAGGCGGAATAAACGGAAAGAAGGTAAAATTGATTGTTGAGGATGACCAATGTTCTTCAAAGGGCGCAAATGCCGTTCAGAAGCTAATAAATTATGATGATGTGCTCGCGATACTCGGGCCTGTTTGCTCTGCATCAGGAGGGCCGGCATTGCCAATTGCACAGGAAAATAAAATTCCAGTAGTTATTATAGCATCAGCGCCTAATCTTGCAAAAATAGGGGATTATATATTCAGAGTTTACCCATCCGATGCTTTGCAGGGGAAAGCAGGAACAGAGTTCATCTACAAGGAGCTCGGAAAAAGAAACGTAGCTCTCATTTATGTAAAAAATGATTATGGTGAAGGGCTAAAGGACGTTTTTGAAACCCGCTTTAAAGCTCTCGGAGGAAATATTGTTTACGTATCCGGAGTTTTGCAGACAGATACAGACTTCAAGACAGAAATTATGAAGATTAAGGATAGCGGGACAGATGTTATTTACCTTGCAGTCTATCCTACAAATGCTGTACAATTCATAAAACAAGCAAAAGAGACAAATCTTAACATTTTAATAGTCGGAGCAGAAACAGTTTCTGCCGGAGAAGTTGTTGACTCGGGCTACGCTGATGGAGTTATATGCTCTGTTTTGAAAGTCGGGCTTAATTCCTCTTTTGACGACAAGCTGCATCAGCTCAATGGGTTTGAAAACCTCAATATTATGCCTGCATTTGCTCCTGTTTCCTATGATGGAGCAATGGCATTGTTTTCTGCAATAGAAAAGGCAGGAACAGACAGGGCAGCAATAAGGGATGCGTTGCAGAACACCTCATTTCAGGGAGTAAGCAACTACATTGAATTTGATGAGGATGGCGACTTGAAAAGTTCTGAGTATGTTTTCAAGGTAATCAAGGACAAGGGGTTTGTTGACTATAGCAAAGAGGCAAAATGAAAAATGCATTAGTCTGGATTTTTATTGTAACACTGGCAATTGCAGTGTCTGGTTGCTCAATGACAGGCAATACTGTTTCGAGCAATGAAAATAAAACAATAAAAATTGCCCTCATGGTTCCTTTGACAGGCGATATGTCCAACCTCGGCCAAAGCACAAAAAATGCAGTGCAGCTCGCAGCAGAGGAAATAAATAATGCAGGAGGGATAAACGGCGCAAAATTAGAGCTGATTTACGAAGACAGCAGGTGCAATGGAAAGGATGCTACCAATGCTGCAACCAAACTCATAGATATAGATAAAGTTCATTATATTATTGGGGGAGTATGCTCTTCTGAAACACTTGCAGCAGCACCCTTGGCAGAAAAGGCGAAGACAGTCTATATCTCGCCATGCGCATCAAACCCCGATATAACAAATGCAGGGGATTTTATCTTTAGGGACTATCCTTCAGATTTGATGCAGGGGAAATACGCTGCAGAGTTTACATTTAATGACTTAAAAGCAAGAAAAGTAGCTCTTCTTACCTGCCTAAGCGACTGGTGCGCAGGACTTCATGATGTTTTCAAAGAAAGATTTCAGGAGCTTGGAGGCAAAATTGTAGAGTCGCAGACTTTTGAAAGAGTATCATTTGATTTTAGAACACAATTTACTAAGATAAAAGAGTCAAACCCCGATTTAATATTCTTTGTTGCCTATACAGAATCTGCAATAAACGGCTTGAAGCAGGCCAAAGAAATGGGAATAAATGCCACAATCCTTGGAGCAGATGCATGGGCAGATACGACCATATGGAAGCAGACAAAAGGATTTGCTGATGGAGTGATGTTTGTTTCAGTCAAGTCAGACCCGCCCGAGGATTTCAAGCAAAAATATATCCAGAGATTTGGCAATGAATCTTACATAACCGTATGCGCTGTCCAGGGCTATGATGCAATGAAAATACTAGGCAACGTAATGGAAAAAACAGGAGACGATTCTGTGGCGGTCAAGAACGAGCTTTACAATGTAAAGGACTACCCAGGAGTTTCCGGCGATATAACTTTTGATAAAAATGGAGACCTGCTTGATGCAAATTACGTTGTAATGGTGGTGAAAGATGGAGTGCCGGTTACGAGAGGAGAGGCAAAATGAAAATACAAATAATAGCAATATTTTTAATTGCGGTTTTGGCTGTATTTTTTGTTGCAGGATGCACAACAACTGCTGGAAACGCAACTATTAGCGAAAAAAAGACAGTCAAGATAGGAATAATACTTCCATTGACAGGCGGGCTTGCTAATCTTGGAGAGTCTGCAAGGGATTCTGCGCTTTTGGCGCAGGATGATTTGCCTAGTAACTCAAAATACAATTATTTGTTGATATTTGAAGATGATTCAACGGACCCAAAAACGACTTCAACGGCAGCAACCAAATTGATAAATGTTGACAAGGTTGATGCTCTTGTATCATTTACTTCGGGTCCGGGAAACGTTGTAAGCCCCATAGCGCAGCAAAACAAGATTCTGCATGTAGGGATAGCTTCTGATGCAAACATTGCAAAGGGAGAATATAACTTTCTTCACTGGACTATGCCGGAAGAGGAAAATAAGGTTCTGATAAGTGAACTTCAAAAAAGAGGCTTGAAGAAAGTTGCAGTTATTGCTTTAAACCAGCAGGGAACTGAGGCTACCATGTCTGATTTTAAGAAACAGATAAATAGCACAGAAATAAAGATAGTTTATTATGCCAACATAAACTTCGGCGATACTGATTTCAAGACAATCCTGCTTAAGGCAGAGGAGGCAAAACCTGACATATATTTGCTGGAAGAATTCCCTCCTGAAATTGATATCATTGCAAAACAAATGAAAGAGCTGGGGATAGAAACTCCGGTAACAGCTATAGAGACAATTGAAGCATCCGAGCATCCAGAGCTTTTTGAGGGAGTGTGGTATATCCAGGCAGCAGAGGCAAATAATGAATTCCAAATAAAATTCAGCGACAAATATCCGGGAAAAACGCCAACGCTGGCTTCTGGAAATGTCTATGATGCAGTAAGGTTGATAGTTAATGCCTATGAAACTGCTGGAAAATCGTCTGCAGAAAAGCCAACTGCAGGACAGGCAGCTAAAGAATTGTCAAAAATCAAAAACTTCAGCGGGGCTTTAGGAATACTTAATGTTGGAGATGAAGGGATAATCGAGAGCCAGGCATCTGTAAGAATGATAAAAGACGGCAAGCCGGTGACAATCGGCTGATTTTTTAATTTAATTTTCTTTTTTGGGTTTGGTGGCAAAAAAAATGAAAAAAATACTCATATTTGGAATCATTATTCTCTCATTACTAATTGCCGGATGCAAGGTGCAGGAAAAAGAGCCGGTAAAAGTAGGGGCAATATACCAGGAAACTGGAACCGGCTCTGACTGGGGCGCAAGAGCTATCAAGGGCGTAAATCTTGCCGCAGAAAAGATAAATGCAGATGGAGGAATAGACGGAAGAAAACTTGCGGTTATTTATGAAGACAGCAAAAGCACGCCAAAAGATGCTGTTACAGCAATTAGCAAGCTTATAGATGTGGATGGAGTAAAAGCGGTTCTTTCCCAGCAGAGTTCTGTGGTTATGGCTCTCTCGCCAATTGCAAATGAAAATAAGATTATACTCGTTGACACAGGCGCAACAACTCCTTCCTACACAAGCGCTGATGATTTCACATTCAGGGTGTCTTACACAGCGACTTATTTTGCCAAGGAAATATCTTCAATGCTGAACAAGAAAGAAATTAAAACTTTAGGAATGCTGTATGTGAATAATGACTATGGCCAGGGAATGTTGAAAACCTACAGAGAGTACTTCAATGGAGACATAATCATATCTGAAACTTTTGCAGACAGCGCCGCTGATTTCAGGACACAGCTGCAAAAAATAAAAGAAAAGAATCCTGATGCAGTTGTTTTTGCTTCCAATCCCACACAGGCAGGGATAATATTGAAGCAGAGAGAAGAGCTAGGATTGACGCAGCAATTTTATACAGATGCTAATGCAATGGAATACCAGTCTGCGCTTGATTCTGCAGGAGGAGCTGCTGAAGGAGTGATATATGCTTCGCAGTTTTATGATGTAAACCGAACTGATGATTCGTTTAGGGATTTTAACTCAAGATTCATGCAAAAATACAATGAATCCTCAAACCCGCTATCTGCACAGGCTTATGATGGGCTGATGGTTTTGGCTGCTGCAATGCGAAAATGCGAAAACCCAGCAGATTCAGAGTGCATCAAAGATGGGCTTTATAATATAAGCATCAAAGGAATTATTGGCAGTATCACTTTTGACAGATATGGAGATGTCATATACAGGCCAACAATAATAAAAACAGTTAAAAACAACACTTTTGTTCAGTATAAATAAGAACTTTTAAAAACACTTAAAAAAGAAGCGGTAACTGATGATATTTAACCAGCTGCTGGCGAACTCACTGATTATAGGCAGCATCTATGCCCTTGTTGCATGCGGGTTTTCTCTTATTTACTCAACAAACAGGTTCATGCATCTGGCGCATGGCGCAAGTGTTGTTGTTTCTGCTTACATGCTTTACTGGATTTTCTCAGTTCTTGGAATTCCTTTCTGGCTTTCATGCATTTTAACATTGATAATTGCATCTGCGGTTGGATTTGGGATGTATAGATTAGTTTACCTTCCTTTGCAGAAAAAGAAGTCATCAAACGTAATCTTGCTTTTGGCTTCAGTTGGAATTTTAATTTTAATTGAGAACCTTGTGCTTTTATTTTTCGGAGCAGATGTAAAGACAATAGGCTACATACAGGTTCAAAAGGGAATGGAAATTTTGGGCGCAGTCATAACTCCCCTTCAGGTTTTCATAATAATTGTTTCAGTTATCCTGCTTGTTGCGCTCTACATCTTCATGAAATTCACAAGATTGGGAAGAAACATGCGCGCAGTCGCGGACAATAAGGAGCTGGCAGGAATCATGGGAATAAACTACAAAAGAATTGCCGGCTTTTCTTTCATTATTGGCTCGTTCCTTGCAGGAATTGCAGGAATTTTAATTGGATTGGAGCAGAACCTTGAGCCTACAATGGGGCTCAATTTAATGATAAAAGGGTTCACAGGAGCAATTGTTGGAGGAATCACTTTTGTTCCAGGGGCAATAATCGGAAGCTATCTTTTGGGAATTGCAGAGAACTTCGGAATCTGGTGGCTTCCTTCAGGATACAAGGATGCAATTGCATTCATTTTGCTTTTCATATTCCTGCTTTTCAAGCCTTCGGGAATTTTCGGAATTGACAAGGGGATTAAAAAATGATAGAGGCATATCTAATACACCTGCTAATATTAATTGGGATTTATGTAATCCTTGCTGTAAGCCTTAATCTTGCTTTAGGCTACACAGGCCTTCTTAATTTGGGGCATATTGCTTTCTTTGGAGTCGGCGCTTATACCTCAGCTTTATTGACAAAATCCCTGGGAGTTCCATTTCCTGTTGCATTCATAGCAGCAGGGCTTTTTGCAGGACTTTTTGGATTTATTTTAATTCTTGCTACAAAAAAACTTAAGGGAGATTATCTGGCATTGGCAACATTGGGATTCAGCTTTGTGGTTTACTCACTTCTTCTAAACTGGACTTCGCTTACAAAAGGGCCTTTGGGGATTCCAGGGATACAGAAGCCGTCATTTTTTGGCCTGGCAATAAGCTCAAATGTTTCATTCCTTATTTTTGTAGCAATTGTTTGCGTTGTTTCATGTTTTATAATTTATAAAATAATAAAATCCCCATTCGGAAGGCTGCTTGAAGCTTCAAGGGATGATGAGGTTGGGCTTAAAGTGCTAGGAAAAAACACGTTTAAACTGAAAGCAAAAGCGATGATTGTTTCTGCTTTCTTTGCAGGAATTGCAGGCAGTTTGTTTGCGCATTACATATCTTTCATAGACCCAAGCTCATTTTACATTACTGATTTGATTTTGATACTTACAATAGTGATTGCAGGAGGCATTGCTTCTTTCAAGGGAAGCATTGTTTCAACATTCATAATAATTCTTATCCCTGAAGGATTGAGATTTTTTGAGATGCCAAGCTCTATTTTGGGGCCCGCAAGGCAGATAATATATGCTCTGATATTGCTTGGAATACTTATGCTCAGGCCCAAGGGGCTTTTCGGGAGGGTTGATTTGGAATGAAAAACACAAAAATGGCAATAGTGGTTGGAATGGCTTTGGTTATTTTTTTGGCAGGTTGCAATGCAGCAAACCAGGGAAAAATAAAAGTCGGGGCGATTTTGCCTCTTACAGGCTCAAGTTCAATATGGGGTGAGAATGAGCAAAAGGGAATAAGTCTTGCTTTAGAAGATTTGAAAGCACAGGGAATCGAGAATGTGGAAGTAATTACTGAAGATTCCCAGTCTAAAGACGCTCCCGCTGTAACAGCAGCCCAGAAATTGATAAGTCTTGACGATGTTGATTTAATTTATACCTCCCTCACAGGGCCATCAATTGCTGTGGCGCCTGTTGCTAACAGCAGCGGCAAGCTTCATCTTTACAAGGCAGCAACTCAGGTGCCAATTAATAATTTCCCTGAAAACTCACTTAAAACAGGCTACTACAACTATGAAATTGACTGCAGTGTCTTTGGTGAGCTTTTAGCTAAAAATAATTACAAGAAAATTGCCTATGTTGCGGCTAAAAAAGATTTTTCAACAGAGTGCAAGAGAGGAATAGCCAATTCAGCCCCAAGCGTTGCTATTGATGAATATTCTTATGAGGTATCAAACGAAGACTTCATGTCAATTCTGACAAAAATTAGGGAATCGGAATATGACGCAATAGTCATAACAGGGTATAATGCTGATTTTTTAAAATTTTATTCAAAAATGAGCCAGCTTAAAATAAACACAACTGTTTTGTGTGCCGGATCTGAAGACTGCCTGTCAGAAAATCCTGATTTAATGCCTTTAGGCATGGTTTATTTTGGAGCATACATTGACAATAACTTCAAGGAAAAGCTTCTCGCAAAATATGCCAATATGTCAATACTGGAGCAGTCAATAGCCGCAACATCTTATGACATGGTAAGATTTGTCAGCGAGGCATATTCAGTATGTCCTTCAAGGCAGAGGGAATGCCTGAAAAAAGCGATACAAGATTCAAAGCTGGACACAGCGATAGATAGCGAAGGGTTTCAGGGAGGCAGTTTTTTGAAATTAAAAGTCAGGCTTTTTGAGGTCAATGAGACAAAAGGGGTTATTGAACTAAAATAAAATGCTGAAAATACAAAACTTAGAGAAAAATTTTGGCGGAGTAAAGGCTCTGGATAAATGCAGTTTTGAAATAAATAAGGGAAAAATAACCGCAATAATAGGTCCAAACGGCTCTGGCAAGACTACGCTCTTCAATGTAATCTCCCAGCTTGTCGACGAGGATTCAGGAAGGCTGTTTATTTTTGGGAAAGAAATAACCAATCTCAAGGACTATGAAGTTTCAAGAATGGGAGTTTCAAGAACTTTCCAGGAAGTCAGGCTTTTCAGGAATCTTACAATAAAGGAGCATTTTGATATTGCTATGTCAGATTCAGATGAGAAGCTTATTCACTGCCTATTCAAAAAAGAGCCTGACAGAACTCACGAAATTAAAAAAATGCTTGAGTTGGTTGGCCTTGAAAAACCTTTGACAACCTATGGAGCGGATTTAAGCTACGGGCAGAGAAAGCTTCTTGATTTGGCAATTGCCCTTGCAAAGCCGCACTCAATACTTTTGCTTGACGAGCCTGTTGCAGGCGTAAATCCGCAGCTGAGAAAAAGAATAAAAGAGATAATAAGAAAAATCAACAAGAAAGGAGAAACAATACTGCTCATAGAACATGACATGAACTTTGTGATGGATTTGGCTGACTATATCTTTGTAATGGACGAAGGAAAAGTGATTGCACAAGGAAGACCAAAGGAAATTCAGAAAAACAGGAAAGTGCTGGATGCGTACCTAGGAGACTGAAATGCTTAAAATAAGAAACCTTTATGCAGGATATGGAAACCTTCAGGTGCTGAAGGGAGTTGACATAGATGTAAAACCAGCAGAGATTGTTGCTCTAATTGGCCCTAACGGCGCAGGAAAAAGCACAGTAATCAAGGCAATTTACAGGATTGCCGATGTTACTCAGGGAAAAATAACTTTCAAAGGCGAAGACATCACAGATTTGGACATCTATGAGCAGATGGAGCTTGGAATAAGCTATGTTCCGCAGGGAAGGATAAATTTCAGCACCTTAACTGTTCTTGAAAACCTCAAAGTCGGAGCAGAATTCATCAGGGACAAGGATTTGATAGAAAAAAACATTAAAAAAGTTTTTGAAAAATTCCCTGCTCTTGAGGAAAAGAAAAATAAGCACGCATTCACATTAAGCGGAGGGCAGCAGCAGATGCTTGCATTAGGCAGGGCATTGATGCAGAACCCTTCATTGTTGCTTCTGGATGAGCCTTCGTTAGGACTAAGCCCAAAATTGCAGAAAGAGTTATTTGAGACGATTAAAAAGCTAAAAGAAGATGGAATATCAATTCTAGTTGTTGAGCAGAACGCAAAAAAAGCAATAGAGATAGCAGACAGGACTTACTTGCTTGAAGACGGGCAGATTGCCCTCAAAGGCGGAAAGGAAATCCTCAAGAACAAGAAAATAAGAAGCATATATTTGGGAGGGAGGTATTAAATCTTTATAAACTTCCCATGATAATGGAAATATTTATATACTAGTTATAGCAACTATATAAGCATGCAAACCACAATTCAGGTTAAGGATAAAACACTCAAAAGACTGAAGTTCTTCAAGGAATACTCTAAAGAGAGTTATGACGAGGTTATAAACAAGCTTATGGGAATAGTAGAAGAAGGGGAGTTAACAGAAACTGCCGTTCAAAAAATAAGAAGCGGACTGGACGACATTAAGCGTGGGAGAGTAATAAGCATTGAAGACCTTGCCAAAAAAAGAGGAATTTCCCTTGAATGAAATTCTCCATAGATTTTTCAAAAACAGCAGAAAAAGATATTCTGTCTTTGGATAAGAAAATTTTTGAAGAAATTCTAAGAAAAATTAACAAAATCAAGGAAAGCCCTTTGCATTTTCTCGAGAGGTTATCAGGCTATACTCTATACAAATTGCGCTGCGGAGATTACAGGGCAATAATAAGGCTTGATACAGATAAAAATATGATTCAGATTGTTATGATTGACCATAGGGAAAATGTGTATAAGAGATTGCAGCGATTGACAGGCATCTGATTATTTTTTTATTTTTATGCACTGTGCAGGACATCCGTTAGCTGCCTCTTCGCAGCATCCTGCTTCATCAAGTTCCAGCTCGAAGTTTTTTCCGACTTTCTTGCTTCCCTTGAGAGTTGTTTTCTCGCCTTTCAATTCCCAGTAATCAGAGCACACTGCTTCGCAGAATCCGCAGCCTATGCATTTGTCAACCTCAAGAATAACCTTAACTTTCTTCATAATCCTCTCCTGCCTCTTTCATTCTTTTGTTGTGCTTTGATTTGAGCGCAGCTCCCCAGATTAGGAGAACAACACCCAAAACAAACAATGCAATCTGGACGTAAAAAACCTTGTTCATGAAGTCTGCCATTGTCCCGAAAATCTTTTCTGTAACATAGAAAGGAAGCGCCCCAATTCCAGAGATAAGGAAAACATAGCCGAAAACATTTGCCTTCCTGTGCCAGCCGGATGAAACAGCAAACAATATGATTGCTAAAATTACATCAGCGCACAAAAGATAGAGATAGTAAATCCAGTATTTCTGGTGAGTCTGCTGGGCCATTAATGCAGGGAAATTTTCAGTGCTTGTGAAGCAGTTAAAAAATCCGCAGCCGTAGCTTTTATAGTAAATATCGTTATAGATTGCATTTGCAACCATAGTCTTGAACGGCAGTTTGCCCACATCAGAGCAGTTCATCTTCAGCCTGGAATTTGTTATGTTGAGATAGGCAGTCCCTGTTTCTTTGCATGAAAAATTCACATTCTTTTCAGCAGCCAGAAAGTCCTCTTGCTTTGCCTGCTGTGAAATACTGTCAGAAATGCTTTTTGAAAGGAACTGCTGGCCCTTATCATGTTCAGTCATATTAAAGAACACGTAGCTTGACATGGTCAGCCCAATTGCCAACACAAGCAGGAATCCCAAAAAGCCTCTTAGTGCCATAACATTGAGATAAATAAACCATTAATAAATGTTTCTTTTTGCTTGCTTATATTGGCAATAAAATCTTTTTCTCTGGTTCCTGCACTAATCCCGCTTCTTTGTTTTACTTCTCTGCCCAATTACCATGCAGGAATTAATAATTAGTTTTCGAGCGCAGCGAGAAAACTTAAGGCAGTTCTGGCAATGAAGGCAGCAATTGAAAGCAGGAATCAAAATTAAGAACTGCCAACAATAGATTGTTGTTATTTTGGAAAATAGTTTAAAAAATCAAGCGCACTTAGGAGAATAATAGCAGCAGGTGTTGAATTCACAGCCCTCTCGCATCATTGTTGTGTAGGCTGTTGAACCGCAGCCAGTGCAGGGCTTCCTTGGCATAAGCCCGGAAGGAAGCGTCATCTGCGTTCCCTTTCTTCCATTCAGCTTTGTTGCATAGTCAGCAATCAATTCAGCTTTCTCAACCCTCCTGTTGTAAGTTGAAATCAGCCCCCTCAGCAGAAGAATCTCCATATCCATCATCAAGTCAGACATTTGCTTGTCAAAATCCTCAATTCCCTTGAATCTTTCAAAGGAAAGCGCATGGCCTACTGCATCTGAAGTTGAAAGGTTTGAGCCGAATTTGTCATGCCCCTGTGAAGGGCCAGGCGTTCCTACCAAATCCCTTGAAATCTCCTCTGATGTTTCTCCCTTTTGCAGCCTTCTTGAAATGTGAATTGCATTTGTTTTAATCAGCTCATAAGTTGTGGCATCAAACTGCTTTGAGCTTGTGAAAATTTCCCACGCCTTCCCCAATCTATAAGCAATTGTGCAGTAAATCTTGTCATTGTCAGCAGAAATCGGCTCCTTTACTATTATTGCAGGGAGCACTTTTCCCCTGTCGTTTGCTTCTTTTTCCCCGTAAGCAATATTCCTGAGCACTTTTAGTTCATTTATTTTGGCTTCAGGAGTCTCTGCTGTTTTTTTGTCTGGGCCGACATTAAGAACCTGTATGCTTCTTGACTTGTCCCTGTATACTGTTACTCCCTTGCATCCGAGCTCATAGGCAAGGCTGTAGGCTCCAAGAATGTCTTCCTTTGATGCCTTTTCATGGAAATTAACTGTTTTTGAAACAGCATTGTCAGTGAATTTCTGGAAAGCAGCCTGCATTCTTATGTGCCATTCAGGAGAGATTTCAAGAGCAGTAGGGAAAATATCCTGAACATCCTGGGGAACTTTAGAGTTTCCTCTGACTTTTCCTGTTCTTGCAATGTCCTGCATTAATTCTTCTGAGTAAAATCCCCTTTTCTGGGCGATTTTGACAAACTCAGGATTGTTTTCAAGCATTGGATTTCCGTCAAGAACCTGCCTTCTTATGTAGGAGATTGCAAAAAACGGCTCTATGCCTGATGAAGCGCCTGCGATTATGCTTATTGTTCCGGTAGGCGCAATTGTTGTTATGGTTGCATTCCTTGGAGCTTTTTCCCTTTTTTCTGCAAATACACTGTCCTTGTAGTTTGGAAATTCCCCGTATTTGTCAGCCATTTTCCTTGAATGCTCCCAGCCTGCTGAATGTATTGTTTCCATTATAGTTTCAGAAATTTTTATTGCCTCTTCAGAATCATATTTAACTCCCAGCTTGACAAACATGTCAGCTAAACCCATAACTCCAAATCCCATCTTCCTGTTGCCTGTGCTCATTTTCCAGATTTCAGGCATTGGATAGAAATTAATGTCAATTATGTCATTCAAAAATTCAACAGCAATTCTTACAATGTCCTTCAGCCTTTCAAAATCAACCGAAGGGCCGTCTTTTGAGTACCTGACAAAATTTGCAAGGTTTACTGAGCCAAGGTTGCAGGATTCATAGGGCAGCAATGGCTGCTCCCCGCACGGATTTGTGCTTTCTATTGCGCCTATTTTTGGAGTTGGGTTGTCCTTGTTCAATCTGTCAATGAAAACAATTCCAGGCTCTCCGTTTCTCCATGCTCCCTCAACCATTTTATTGAGAACTTCAGCAGCATTAAGCTTTCCAACAGGCTCTTTTGTCTTTGGGCTTATTAAATCATATTCCTTGTTCTGCAGTGCAAGTTTCATGAACTCTTCTGTCAATCCGACGGAAATGTTGAAATTGCTTATTCCTCCTTTTCTTTTGCATTCTATAAAATCAAGAATGTCAGGATGATTTACATTCAGAATCCCCATGTTTGCGCCCCTTCTTGTCCCTCCCTGCTTGATTTCCTCTGTTGCAGAGTCAAAAACTTTCATGAAGGAGACAGGGCCTGATGCAACTCCGTTTGTCGATGAAACCTTGTCATTTTTAGGCCTTAACCTTGAAAATGAGAATCCAGTGCCGCCTCCGCTCTTGTGAATCAATGCTGTATTTTTTACCGCGTCAAATATGCTTGCAGTGTCATCCTCTACAGGCAAAACAAAGCATGCAGAAAGCTGTCCAAGCTCTTTTCCTGCGTTCATCAAAGTCGGAGAATTGGGCATAAAATCCCTTGAAACCATTATTCTGAAATATTTTTCAGCTCTTTTGAAAATTGTGTCAGCAGTTTCCTTCTG
>Ga0315293_10003779_pt1 | contig 14535 bp, 7 predicted proteins | sample YL17G13_20_MG_FD_203071 | JGI IMG/M metagenome (GOLD analysis project Ga0315293, IMG submission 203071) | Sediment microbial communities from Yellowstone Lake, YNP, Wyoming, USA - YL17G13_20 | ecosystem: Environmental > Aquatic > Freshwater > Lake > Sediment | place: USA: Wyoming | collected... | reverse complement strand
CGACCATTCGTTCGCGGCCATCGCTGTCATTGAGGGTCATCAGGGCGTCCAGCCAGACCAGCCCCGGCTCTTTCATGGGCGCGATTGGCCGGCTGAACCCGTCCACGCCGACGAGATATTCGAGATTGACGCCCTCTGCCGGATCCAGCCCTCCCTTCTCGGGCAGATCCGAAAATGCGCCGGACATAGCGAAATTGCCGAGCGGATAGGAGGCCCTTGCCGTATCGCCCCACATCCAGAACAACCGTCCGCGGTAGATACAAGTGAACACCGAATCCTGGCCCACGACCTGTCCGTTGAGAACGGGATTTCGCAGCGGCACGGGATGTCCCGTCAGAATGCTGTCACGATAGATTCCCTGCCCGGTGACACGGTAGAGCCGCTCGGCGATGTTGATGCGGTCTATCTTGATGACAGCGGTCTTTCCAGGCTCGGTCTTCAATTTTGTTCCCTGCATTGCGAACCCGTCTTGCGGGAACCGGTAGCCGTGACTTTCAACAAAGAAAAAGACCTCTCTGTTCATCAGCCCCGGCTCATAGAACGCGATGATGCCATTGCTGTCGGTGAAATAGCGTATGTTGTTGACCGTCCGCAATTCGACGAGCGGCACACCCCGGCCGGTCTGCCGATCCACCACCTGGATTGTGAAGCACCGGCCCGACGAGTCACCCGAATCCCCCGCAGCCCGTTCAGCCGCAGGGCAGGCGAAAGCCGAGGCGATGATTATCAGCAGCGACGTGGCGAGTCCGATTCTAAGAGGTATCCTCGGCATGGCCGATCTCCTGTACTGTTTACTTCGCGCAACAAGCCTCCTCGCGGATTTTCCGCGGCGTCGGCCTTCCGCGCCGGTTCTTCCCCGGCCCGCTATGACTGCCTCTTGAGGACCAGTTCCCACGTTTGGTAAGCCTCTTCATAGGCAGAGGCCAGTTTCTTATTTGGCTTGACAGTCCTGACGGGCTTTAGGCCGACGAAGGCATCTGCGGGGCCTTTGTAGATTCCCGCGCCGATACCGGCGCCGCGGGCGGCGCCCTGCGAGCCGTCGGTGTTGTACAGCTCCACGCTCGCCCCGGTCACTGTCGCAAAGGCCTCGGCAAAGAGCGGGCTGAGGAACATATTGGCGTTGCCCGCCTTAACGGTCTTCAATTCGATGCCCATATCGCGCATGATGCCCAGCCCGTAGTTCAAGGCAAAGACGATGCCTTCCTGGGCGGCGCGGAGGAAATACGCTTTCTTGTGCACATTGAAGCTCCAGCCGTGGACCGATGCGCCGATATTGCGGTTTTCGAGTGTCCTTTCGGCCCCGTTGCCGTAGGGCAGTATCACCAAGCCGTCCGAGCCGACCGGGACCTTCGCCGCCAAGTCGTTCATTTGCGGATAGTCCAGGCCCTCGCCGGCGAAATTATGCTTGAGCCAGCTATTGAGGATGCCCGTGCCGTTAAGGCACAGCAGCACGCCGTAGCGAGGCTTACTCTTCGAATGATTGACGTGCACGAATACGTTGACGCGCGATTTGGGGTCGTAGTTTTTCTTGTCACCAACTCCATACACGACACCCGATGTCCCCGCGGTGACAGCGATTTCGCCCGGCTCCAGGACGCCCAGTGACAGCGCATTATTGGGCTGGTCGCCCGCGCGGTAGCTGATCTTCGTCCCGGCGGCAAGACCAAGCTCATCGGCGGCGGCCTTTGTCAACTCCCCCTGCACCGAGAACGTCGGAACCGTATCGGCAACAAGGCCGGTCGAGACGCCGTAATTCTCCAGGACGAATTCGGCAAGCCTGTCACCTTCAAAATCCCACATTATCCCTTCGGACAGGCCCGATGGCGTCGTCTTTATCTGCCCGGTCATCTTCATCGCGATATAGTCACCGGGCAGCATCATCTTGTGAATCTTCGAGAAAACCTGCGGCTCATTTTCCTTGACCCACTTGAGCTTCGAGGCGGTGAAATTACCCGGCAGATTAAACAGTTTCTTGAGGCACTTAGCGGCCCCGATATCCCTGGCGGCCTGCTCGCCGATTTGCACGGCCCGGCTGTCGCACCAGATTATCGACGGCCGCAGCACCTTCTTATTCTTATCAACGACAACCAGCCCGTGCATCTGATACGAAATCCCAATGGCCGCGACATCGCCCGCGTCAAATTGCATCTGCGATTTGATCTTCTGCATCGCTTTTACAACATGCTCCCACCAGGTCTGCGGATGCTGCTCAGCCCAGCCTATCTGCTTAGCGATAATCTCCAATTCCTTATCCGGCGAAGCGGCGCTGGCCAGAACCTTGCCGCTATCGGCATCCATCAGCGTCGCCTTGACCGACGAGCTGCCGACATCGTATCCCAACAATAGAGCCATGTGTATGTCCCCTTATATCCTTCGAGAATGCTGCAATCTCTGCTTAATCCTCAGGAAAATCAAGCTTTGCTTCCTGCCAGCCGCTTGTCTTGGCCTTGAGGGCCTTCTTGAGTGTCACGCTCACCTGTCAAGCAACACGGCCGGCGAGTGTCCGCGCGGCGAAGACCTCCTCGTGCTATTTCACTGGCTGTTCCATTACGTCAACCAACCCGACGTCGATGTACTGGCCGCCGCCGGTCTGGCGGCAGTGAACGGCGATGACGTTCTTGCCGGCCCTGAGAGCGGCCTTCGCGGAGGTATTTACGAGCAGCGCTTCGTAGTCGGTTGTGTAGCCGTTCGCGGTGGCGGCATGAACGCCGTTGATGTAGATCTCGACGTCCTCATCGTGGTGGACGTTCAGGCCGATGTTGTCCCACTTACCCTCGGGCAGCGTGAACTCACGCCGTAGCCAGATGTCGCGCGTGTCCCAGACGGTGTTCACTATCGCACCGGGCGTCCCGTCGGTGCCGAAGCCGCTCTTGCCTTCCTTCCACGAACCGGCGTCGAAGCCGGGCTGGAACCAGCCTTCGCCGGGCCCTCGCGTCGTGTAACGCCACATCCCGGGTTCGTCCTGGGCGGTGGGCGCGAGCGTCACGAGCACGGGCGGCTTGGGCATCGGGGCCCAGTTGGCAGCCTTGGTCTTGTCGCGGCCGGCGTACTTCCGCCAGACGGCCTTGTCGTAGAGCATCTGCAGGAACACGCCGCCGACGACCGGGCGGGCCGTGAAGCCTCGCTTGCGGGCGTCGTTCGTGAAGTACCAGTCCGTCATCGGCGAGCGGTCCGGAGTCTCGTTGAGGAAAAGGCACACCGGGTCCACGATGGCCTCGAAGTCCTCGCGGCTCTGCGTCAGTGTCGCGGTCCAGAGGATCCAGTCGAGCTTGGTGTACAGCGAGCGATTGTCGAGCGGCAGGCCGTATTTATTCTGGATCTTTCTGTAGTAATCCATCTCCTTGCGAGCGACCTCGGCGGGGAAAAGGTTCAGGCCGAGAATGCGGTCCCAGACGAGGTTGTACTTCTGGCTCCAGGTGCCGGGGTTGTCGAAGGCTAGGCGGAAGTGATCGCCGTCGTCGGCCTCTTTCGCCCAGCGGGCAGCGAACTCCTTCGCCAGTTTGGAGTACTCCGCGGACTTGACCTTGTCGCCTCGCATATCACAGAGCCTGGCGAACGCGCCCAGGCCGCAGATGGCCTTGGCGGAGAGGTTTACGTTATGGGCCAGGTGGCCGGCGAAGTCGTCGGTGCAGAGTTGGTGCTCCGGATCGAAGCCCTTGGCCTTGAGGTATTCGGCCCACTTCTCCAGTTGCGGCCAGTACAGCCCCGCGAAGTCGGCGTTGCCCTCCATCTGTGCGACGGCGGCCATGAGGAGCAGCAGGTTGCCGCTCTCCTCGACGGGCATCTGGTTCTCCTCGGTCCGCTCGCCGCCGCCATAGCGCTGGCCGTTGGCGTGCGGGTACTGACCCAGGTCGTGCGGAGCAAAGGGGAACTTCCATCGGTCACTGGCTGCATAATTCATGAATGGCACAAGGAATGATTTGGCCACCGATGGGCCGAACAGTAGAAACTGCGGGGCCATCGGATAGAACACGTCCGAGGTCCCGACGCAGCCATTGGAGTGGTTCTCCTTGCAGAACTGCAGCGGCTGGCCATTGGTATCCGCCACGAACTTGCCCGCGGCGAAACACTGGCGATAGGCGAGCGCACAGAGCTTCGCGTATTTCTCGCCGCCGGCCTTCGTCAGATCAGCCATCAGCTCCTCATCAAAAGCAGCACAGCGTTTCTTCAACGACTCGTAGTCCCGAGCGGCGGCTTGGAGCAGATCAGCGGCCTCCCAGCCGCTTCGCCGCCAGTACGGCCGGAGGTTCTTCTTCATGTACTGAATGGAGTAGAGGTCATCGTAGGCGAGCATCAGCCAGCGGGAGACGGGCTGGGCGGAAACCTGGATCGCATCGGTGATGACCGCGGCCACGGGCGCGTCGCTGGCGGCCGCCGGTTGCGCTAATTTCTCTGCGGGGAACTTGCCTTGGCTCGCGAATGCGGTTCGCAGGTCGCCGCAGCGCATCAACGTTGCCAGTGTGTTCGGAGCACTGGGTGTAGCGACGTACAGAAAGCCCCAATCGATCCGTATGTCGTCGCCCCGCTTGGCGAGGATAGGTTGATCCTTCGAGCCGATCTTGAGCACGTTCAGATCGTTCACCTGCTCCTGCGACCACACCACCTGTTGCTGATTGGGCGTGTTGACAGTGATCTCCGCCGAGGCGTCGAGATAGAGGGCGGCATCGTGTTTCTTGCCGTCGATGGAACGGAATTCGTAGGTCACGTAGGTCACCGGCCGCGAGAGGATGTCGATGTCCTCGGGGAGGGCCGCCGTCATGAATGTTAGTGTCAGGCCCACACCGGCGCCTGAAAACGTGTAGATCGTGCGGGTGGGCAGGACCGTCAGACCGGTCTGCTCCAAAGCCGGCACGGTGCCCGGGCTGGCGCCCATGATGCGATACGGCTTGCCGTCAATGCGGACCATGCTGGTGAGCCGATGCGGCTTGCCCGTCCAGTGCACGGTGTCTTCGTCGGTTAACTTATCCGCCGGGGACCAGATGCTGAAGTAGGGATCGCACGCGACCAGCGGCGTGGCCGGTGGGATAAGCTTATCGCCCTCGGCCCGGCGCGGCGCGGGCAGCGTATAGAGGGCCTTGTTCGCGGCGGCGACTCGCTCGGCGTCCATCTTGATCATGGCCCGGTCGTAGGTCATCAGGCCGTTGACTTCGACCTCGACGTCGGTGGTCTGCGTATAGACCGCTGCGGCCAGGCCCGGGGCCCCGGTCAGCGGGTGGAGCTTCTTGATGAGGGCCACGTAGGCGTCGGTCAGCTCGTTGGCGTTCGTGTAACTGCGGTAGCCCCAGTTCTTCTCCGCCTGCCAGGTGTGTCCCTCGACCGGCAGCCCGAGGCCACCAAATTCGCCCAATACAGCCGCCCGTTTGTCCTCGACGGGCGGCGCGGCAGGGCCGGGATAGCTGTGAATATCCTGCACGTCGCCGACGCCGCTATCGCTCCAGCCGCTGGCGTTGTTGACAAGCCTCGTCGGGTCAAGCTCCTTAATCAACTCGACGTAATGCTCCGTGTCGTGCTGCCCCCAGCCCTCGTTGAACGGCACCCACATAATGATGCAAGGATGGTTATGGAACGCCCCGATTACACGCGTCAACTCAAGCTCGAACTGCCTCTTGTCGGCATCGGTCTTGTTATCACCGCTGGGCATATCCTGCCACACCATCAGGCCCAGCTTGTCGCACCAGTAATAAAGGCGGTCCGGCTCAACCTTGACGTGTTTTCGCAGCATATTGCAGCCCAATTTCTTGAGCACCTCGATATCGTATCGCAGGGCCTCGTCGGTCGGCGCGGTGTAAAGCCCGTCCGGCCACCAGCCCTGATCGAGCGGCCCGTACTGGAACAACGGCTTGTTATTCAGGCACAACCGCAGAATGCCGCCATCATCCCTGCCCAGAGAGATCTTGCGCATCCCGAAGTAACTCTTGACCGAGTCGATAGGCTCATCGTCGCTCCCAACGCTCACCGTCACGTCATACAGGTAAGGCGCCTCCGGAGACCACAGCCTCGCATCGAGCATTTTGATTGTGAGCTTGTTGCCCGCAGAACTTGCAGCCGCACCAGCGAAGCCTTTCCCGGCCACTTTCGCAGCCAGTCCGGTCCCGGCGCTGCCCCCGACCACATTCGCTGTAATCTGCACTTCCCCTTTGTCGATGTCGGGGACAATCACAAGCGACTCGATGTAGGTTTGCGGCACCGGTTCGAGCCAGACCGTCTGCCAGATTCCGGTGACGGCGGTGTACATAATCCCGCCGGGTTTCTTCACCTGCTTGCCGCGAGGCTGCCAGCCGGCATCGGTCGGGTCCCACACCGACACTACTATCTCCTGTTTTGCACCCTCTTTCAGCACATCGGTAACATCAAACGTGAACGGATCGTACCCGCCGCGGTGGTTGCCGCGCTTCTTGCCGTTCACCCAGACCGTTGCGTCCCAGTCAACCGCGCCGAAGTGCAGCAGCACACGTTTATTTTCCCATTTCTTTGGAATCTCGAAGGTCCGCCGGTACCATAGGCGGTTGTCGGGGCCGACGGGCTTCATCACGCCCGAAAGGGCCGATTCGACCGGATAGGGCACAAGGATTTGGCCGTCAAACTCCGCCGGCTGCGACTGGTCTTTCGGCTTGATCGCGTAGTCCCAAAGCCCGTTGAGGTTCAGCCAGTCCGTGCGGACCATTTGCGGACGGGGATACTCAGGCAAAGCATTCTCCGCCGAGACGTCCTTCGCCCAGCGGGTCAACAGCGGCCCTTCCGCGGGCTCATAACCGCCCTGCGCCGTACACGAACTGCACAAAACCAGGCAAATCAAGGGCAACAGCCAACTGGTGTTCGATAGAAACCTCGTTCCTGCACGTCTGCGTTCCATTTCTGCGCCTCCTGTTGATTCAAACTCAATCTATCTACCGGCCTACAACATTACGAAGAAATCAGGCGACAAGCCCGCGCCTTTTTTAACAGAAAACGCCCCATTGCGAAAGAACAAAATTCGCGTTGTCGCAAGCGGCTTACGCAAACGCATTTGCCAAAAGAACACTGCGCTATTAACATATTGAGCGGACAAGCCGGGCCGTCTTTGGGTTGGCTATGGATAAGGGGCGATTATGGGCGTATCCGAGAATGTCGATGTGGCTTTGTTGCTGACGCTGCTCGCGGGACTTTCCACGGGCATAGGCAGCGGCATCGCGTATTTTATCAAGAAGCCCAGGATAGCCTACCTGTCCTTCGGCCTGGGACTCTCCGCCGGCGTAATGATATACATATCCTTTATGGAGCTGCTGCCCGGCGCTATCAAGGGCCTCGGTGAGCTTTGGGCCCTGGTCGCCTTCTTTATCGGCATAGGGGTAATAGCCTTGATAGACTTACTCATCCCGGAGCCGCAAAACCCGCACGGTTACACAGGCCTGGACGAGCCGACGGCCCGACCGCCCGACAGCAAGCTGATGAGGACCGGCCTGATGACGGCGCTGGCCATCGGAATCCACAACTTCCCCGAGGGCCTGGCCACCTTCGCAGCGGCGCTTGGCGACGTCAGGTTCGGCATATTCATAGCTATCGCAATAGCCATTCACAACATCCCCGAGGGAATCGCCGTCTCCGTGCCGATATTCTTCGCCACCAACAACAAGAACAAGGCGTTCTTCTACTCATTCCTCTCCGGCCTATCCGAGCCGGTCGGCGCAATAGTGGGCTACCTGATACTGATGCCGTTCCTCACGCCCGCGCTACTCGCGGCGCTGCTGGCCTTTATCGCAGGGATAATGATATACATCTCGCTCGACGAGCTGCTGCCAATGGCCCACCGCTACGGCCACGGACACCTCGTCATCGGCGGAATAGTGGCGGGAATGTTAATAATGGCTATCAGCCTGCTTATGCTCTGACGCTGCGCCGCGCAGAAGACCAGCAGGAGCGAGATTTACCTATCCGGACTACAAGATCCAAGCAGGCGATTGACTAATCTGTAAACATCTGTTGAGGAATTCGCCTCAATGGTGCCTGTCTTGTCTCGGTGATCTGTCTCACGTACACATTTGGCGTTCTCGATTGCGGTCCCCGTCAGATGCGATATGCGCGCATACAACTGCCCGTCATTCTTGCGGTAATCCTGTCCACAAAGGCGCTGCCAATGAGGATTCAGCCGCTGAATCACAGAATCACACCCATTGTGTGCTCTGGACTCTCTCACAAAATGAGCCAGCAGCCACACCTCAAAGCACGGGTTGGATAGACACAGGCTAATGCCATTTCTGCCAGCCTCTGCGATTGCCCGTTCCAGTAACTCGCGAGCGCCAGGCCCTTCCACATCAAGTGCACACCACACTTCGTCGTAATACTCTCCACGATTCTCAGCCTGCCGCTTGTATTTACTGGCCTCCTTAGCCACTGCCTCCGGCGACCTCCCATGTCCTTTCTTCACCGTCACAGTGAACCACTCGCTCACCACGCTCTCGCGCCTCAACCCTCGAAAATAATTCGGTTCAGTCTCTTGGCCCTCGCCGACAATCAGAACAGACCTCTTGATCGGCCGCATGTTCGCGACTCGCGCCGGGCCGCCGACATTACGTCTGTCCCGAGATTGTCTCCCTCTTCTCACGGCGCTGCTCATTTAAGCTCCAAATCCTCAAAAATCGGTCCAAATTTGGGGACTCCTCCATAGCGCCCCGCCAGGTAGTTCCTCTGAAATGCTTCCGTATTACGAGGCTTGTGCTTCGCATCAAAGTCGTAAAGCGAGAATAGCTCCGAAGCCCCCTTCTGATTCTTCTCAACAAGCCAAATCTGATCCCTGCGAAATAACTCCCGATCCATCAAAGTACTGTCGTGCGTCGCAAAAATCAACTGCGCCCCGTTCTTGTTCGTTCCCTCGCTTTGAAACAACTCTACAAGTTTGCGCGTAAGCAAAGGATGCATGCTGCATTCGAGTTCATCAACCACAACAACTGTTCCTTTGCTTAGTGCTTCCAAGAAAGGCCCGCAAAGTGCAAAGAATCGTTTAGTCCCGTTGGACTCATCGTTGCGGAAATCGAATGTTTCTTTGGCTCCTGATTCATGCTGACTATGGATAGCCTGGATAGTCCGACGCTTGAAAGTCTGTTCATCCACACTCTTTTCACCGCTAGCTTGATGAATCAACCTGCGCGACCAAACCTCCTTGATATGATCGGGCATATTTTCGAATGGGATCACTTCCTCCCTTACAATAATATCATCTATACCAACATCTGCATGCCTGATCATGTCGATCACAGTGTCATGAAAGTACTTCTCATTCATGATCCGCTCAGCTGTCCTCTGAAAGAGAGTGCTGGCCGGCTCCGACAAGTCAAAAACCAGAACTCCCTCGCGGAACCACAGGAATACCTTCTTCAGCGCCTCGATGTTGAGTTCAGCGCCTCGTGAAAGAACCAAACCGTTGGCACGCGTCCTCTCCTTCAAGATTTTCTCTTCCTTTTTCAGCGGACCCCTGAAGGCCCAAGCGGTCTCCTTCGTTCCGCAGCCAAAATCTCTTTCGAGCCATCGCTGCCGCCGCCCCGCTGGGTATGCAAATAAGAACTCACTGTGCACCTGCTCGGCAGTAGCAGAAAAACCATATTCGAATCGAGTCCCATCGATGATCACGGCTAATTCAAAAGACGAGGGCATTCGTCGCACATCAGGGTCAAGCCGAAACGGCACTACCCCTTGTATTTTGTCTCCGAGATTCATCTTCGTGGCCGAATTCCGCACAAAGGACGCCATAAAACGGATCGCTTTCACGAAATTACTTTTCCCTGAGGCATTAGCCCCGTGTATAGCAGCAGCCTTCACAAGGTTGAATCCCCGACAAATGATCAGGTTTTCCTGATGTGAGTCGTCGCGTCCACCTGCAACGAGGCTTAGAACCTGCTCTTCATTAAAGGACCTGAAATTCTTGACCCGAAATTCAACAAGCATACGCGCACCTCATGTAAAGAGTACGTTCTGTGCCCTATGGACCCAGCCAACTCCAACAGCAACCTCTCGGCCATCGCCTTTCACCGCCAGACAGCGATCTCGCAGTCTATATCGACATAAGTCCGATGCATTCTTAAAGTTTTGTCGTGTTCTGTGCAGTTTTTCTGCACAAGCAGCCTGAAAGCGTATTATTACGACTGATTACTCTTCTGTCCACCTTTTTTCCGAGTCTTTTGTGCAAAATTATCTTGCAGTCAACGTTGACAGGCTGTGTCGCAGTTGGGATTTTGCGTCTTTCGCCCCTGATTTGGAGCAAAAAACGAAGGTCATCATGCCGATTTTGGTGTATTTTTGCTATTGTGACACAGCCTCTGAGGTTGGGGAGTACAGCGGCTTTGCAGCAGAAAAAGGCTCCCAAATCTGTGCCGGAGTGGTGAAAAAACGGTCTTTAACCCGATTCTCTGCTGTCTCGGCAGAATTTGCCCATCAGGTCCATCGCCCGAATCATTGCTTCTGGTGAGCCGTCCATCCGGGCGTAGGCATCGACCAATTCGAGCAAATCTGCCGCCGGCTCGACTTCGCCGTAGTGGTGCGCAACGTTGACAATAGCCGCATCTAAGCCGTACTCCATCGCCTTGGCGGCGTAGGCCCTGCAGATGCCGATCTTGCGGGCCGGTAAATCCCGTGCGCAATTGCTTATCCCGAGCGAGCAGTGCACGCCCTTCATTTGCGGGTCGCTCCTGATTCTTCTAATGGTCTCGAACGCCCGGTAGGTATAACCCGGCACGCCGGGGGCCATCGGCATATCAATCGCCAACGGAAACACCGTCGAGTCGAAGAAGATTTCCTCCGGCGCAAAGCCGTGCTCGGCCACCGCAGAGTGAAATATCCGCCTTGCCAGGGAATATAATTCATCCACCGAGTGCGAGCCGCCCGGCCCCGTCGCCGCATCTTCACTCACTAAAAGTCCCACGAACGCAAAATCGAAGTCCTTCTTCAACGGCAGCATCTCAGCCATCGTATAGACCTTCACCGAGTTCACCAGAGGCTGCGTAACAGATTCCTGACCGCCGGACCACTCCTTCAGGCCCGCAATAAGGACGTTATTGTCGCTGCTGTCAATACAAACCGGCACGCCGCCGCCCCATCGGCGAACGAGGCGAACGTATTCGACCATCATATCGACCGCCGCCTGCGGGTCCGTTTCGCCGAAGGCATCGAGATTGACCGCAATGTAGTCGGCGCCATCGCGCACCTGCGATTCAATTAGCGACCTGATATAGTCCAGCGGCTCGCCGGCCGCCGAATAGGCCCTCGGCCCAAGCTCCGCCAAGTGCCTCATTACCGCACCGGTCCTGGCAATCGAAGCATGAATCGCTTCGCCGATAGTAATTAACGACTTTTTCAAAACGCTATCCTTCCCTGACGGACAAATTAAGGCCCCAGATCAATGCCCCAGACACCAGACTTAATCACCACGCCCGTAGGGCCTATCCCGACGCACCAGAGCTTGGCGCACCATTCTCTGCGGCGGCTCCGATTCTACAGCCGCCCTACCCGCCCAGCAAGAAACAACAGCCAAGCATCCTCTTTTTGAGCGTCAATTTGGCCAAAACGCCCCTAAGCAACCGCCGCAACCACTGCCGTTTTCACACGCAAAAGCAACCTGTGACCACTTCTCCACTGTGCAGTATCTCAGACAGAGCACTACGCTGCCCGCCCAATGAATCCCGCATTGTGGATAACCTGTTAATAACCCGAATCCGGCACGCACCAGCACCTTCTCTGCCAGCCCCCGAGACGGCTGTTAAATTGGGTAATATTTATTTTTCGCCCCGGAAGGCACTACTCCTAAAAGGCGTTTTTTGCTGTAAGCCCCACAAAATAAAGGGCTTGCGTTTATCGACAAACCAGCCCCTTTGAGTCGCCTATATTTTGTTGGTCGTGGGTCGAAAATAATCTCAAATTCCGCAAGATTTACAGAAGCAGGGGAAACGACTGCATTGCCGGTGGATAAGCCGTAGAAAAGCCGCCTCGTGGCACGCAAATTGCTCTCTGCCAATACCACGCGCAGAGCAAGGTTTAGGCAAAGTCGGCGGAATTTGGCAGAGAATAGTGGGAACTTTTTGGTGGTTTTTGGGGCCAGCCGCCTATAATGGTAGCGCGATAACCGCGACAAAGGAACCGTTAATGAAAATTCTCACCGAATACTTGCTGCTCGCACCAATAGCCCTGCTCTTAGCGACTCAGGGCTGTACAACGACCGGGCGAGAGCAACCGACCGAACGAGAGCAAACGGCCGAACGTTTGGCCTGGGGCGAGCCGAGCTGGGGACCGCCTGCGGAGGGTCTGCAGTGCCGGATCCGGGCGGACCGGAGAGACTGGCTAAGCAGCGAGACCCCGGTACTCCAGTTTGATTTGCGCAACGGCGGCAAGCGCACCTTCGCATTCTGGCCCGCCCAGAAGATGCAGCTCTGCGAAATCGAGTTCGACGGCAAATGGCGCCGCTGGCCCGATGCCATCATGATCGATAGTCAGGTCTGGCCCGTTGTTCCCGGCGCACAGTACAGCGCAGTCACAATTGAGCTGGATAAACGTTTCGGCATCAAGCTCGCGCCCGGCAGGCACATCCTTCGCATCGCCTTTACCTTAGAGGGGGTCAGGGTCGTAAGCAACCCGGTCGGCATCAAAATCGTGGTGCCCAAATAATGACCGCTGGCCTATGCGCCGCCGCGCATCGGTGCACATCACCAACGCCAGAAGACACGCTACCTGCCCAGGCGCGAGGCCAGAAAATCAAAGACGTCGTGGACCACCGCCTCGGCGTAGGGTCCGTTGAGCAAGCCGAACCAGGCGTAGATGACTCGGCCGCCCTCTTTCGGCTCGGCATACGCGATGGCATCGCCCAGGTACTTCTCCTCACCGTCGCGCAATTGCAGCAGCGAAGTGTACTTGGCCTGCCCATCTTCAAGCATCGCCCGCCACCGCAGGTCGCCCGATGCAGGAAACGCAAACTCCTCCGGCACGTGCGGCAGCAGCCGCTTCGGCTGAACGAAAGTCAGCTTCGCATCGCTCTGCGGCCTCTCCCAGCCGCCGCGTATAGTCACCCCGAAGCGCCCCGCCTGGCTCACCGCCTTTCCGTCCTGGTCGTAGTAGAACGGCCAGGGCAGGGCGGGGAGCACCGCGAGGGACCCGCCTGCCTTGAGATACGCAGCCAGCGCATCATCAACATCGCCGGCCTTCTTGACCGTCCGGCGATAATGCTCGCCCCCACAGTACAGCAGCACCTGGTGCTTAGCCGGATCCACGCCGCCGGCCACCTGCTCCCACGAGAGAATCTCGACATCTACTCCCACACCCAGCAGCCACCAGAACGCCATCGAGTCCGCGTCCGACAACGCGCCTATCCGTATGCCGTCATACTTGCGGCGCAGAGCGATTTTCTCCGCCGCGGACGCACTGCCGGGCGGAGCTAGCGCACCACTGGGGGCCGAATACGGACTATAATTGCGGGCCGAAGGATGAATGGCGCGTGCGTGGCCCTTGAAGATCTTAGTATAGTGCGCAGTAAGGTCGAGATACAGCTCCTTGTCCTCAAACGAGGGCTCTATCTCGCTGCCTTCATGCCACTCGTTGAAGCTCGTAATGAGCACCCAGTGCGGGTCCGCTTCAATCGCCGCATCCCACTGGGCCTGATACATCTCGCCCTCGAACCGCTTTACAGCAAGGCCCGGCTTGCGAATCTTGGTGTCGTCGTATCCGGGAATCACCGTCAGCGTGCTTATCTTGCCCGCGCCGTCGGCCAGCTCCACCCACGACCGGTACGTCCCCGGCGCCCACTTGCGAACATCGGCGGGCGCCATACCTTGAAGCGACCCGGCTGTGTTGTACGTATGAAGCCCGCCAAAAACACGGGCCGCCCCGTAACTGAACTGATCACCGATCGGCATGAGACCCACCGGCACCAGCTTGCGATGGTTGACAATGCCGAGCGCCTTGAACCACCCGGTCAGCCCAATCTCCTGCAAGGCCCGCCCGTACACGAAGACAACCGCGTCGTCACCGATTCTGAGATAGGCGGGATGCCCGCCGTACCTGCGCAGCACCTTGAGGATGTCCTGGGCCGCCGTCTCTGCGGTTTGCGGGCTCGGCACCGTCTCATAGTAAATGCACGCGCTTAGCCCGTGGCGCCCGCAGACATCAAGAATCGTCTGCATTGCCCGGTCGGTGTAATCGCCGTGTCCCCACCAGCTTACAATCAGCGTATCGATCCCGGCGCGCTTGGCCCAGCGGCAGTGCTGGTCTATAACGTTGGGGTCATGCGAATCATACGCGCCGAGGGCCGGATAATGCGTACTCTCTGAGATGTCTTTCTTCTCTGCGTCTATTCGGCCCCAGTGCTCCACCCTGCCCGCACCGCCCGGCCCGTCCGCCGTGCCGTACCACGGATAGTAAAACGCCATCACGCGGTGAGGCTCAGCGCCCTCCAGCCGCCCAGAGGCCAGCGCAACAACCAGAAGGCAACCCGCCAAAAACAATTTTTTCCACAACTGTTTGTGCTTTCCAACTGCCGACATCGTTAGTCTCCAAATCCTCGTCATTGCGACCACCTCGTCT
>Ga0315293_10003778_pt1 | contig 14535 bp, 13 predicted proteins | sample YL17G13_20_MG_FD_203071 | JGI IMG/M metagenome (GOLD analysis project Ga0315293, IMG submission 203071) | Sediment microbial communities from Yellowstone Lake, YNP, Wyoming, USA - YL17G13_20 | ecosystem: Environmental > Aquatic > Freshwater > Lake > Sediment | place: USA: Wyoming | collected... | reverse complement strand
CATCATTGGGTTTTCTATCTTAAAAGTGAGTGCCCTTAAAGAAAAACCTCTTTCGGTCAGCCTCAGAAGTCACATCGCCTAACCAATGTCTTTTCTCCTTCTGTAATCTCTCTACCCCTCCTTAATAAAGGGGGAATCTATTCCCTGCAAAAATTGACAATGGGTTAAAATTATAGTATTTTTAGCTACATAACTGGGTTAGGTGATAAGGGGGATCCCCTTAATTTTTTATTGTAGGTTCATTTCATAATATCCATGAAATTAATAATCCCCCCCTCGCCCCCCTTTAGCCGCCGGCCCAAGAGGGCCTCCTTCCGGGGCGGAGCCTGGCCCGGAGGGAAAAGTCGGTACGACTCGAAACCGAGGGGGATGCCTGCCTGCCCCCCTCGGTCGGGGCCGGTAGGCAGGGGGGGATTTAAATGGATGGTGGCGGATTGAAAGAATTTCTTTCCATTGTTTCAAAACCTGTTAGGTATCTTGGTCAGGAGATCCATTCGATCAGAAAAGACCCTGCCGAGGTCAAATTAAAATTCTGTCTGGCCTTCCCGGATGTCTATGAAGTGGGAATGTCTCATTTCGGGATTCAGATTCTTTATCACATCCTCAATGGAAAGAAAGGGGTCGCCTGCGAAAGGGCTTTTGCTCCCTGGGTAGATATGGAGAAAGTCCTAAGGGAAAAGAAGATTTCCCTTTCTTCCCTCGAATCCTCAACACCGCTCCATCAATTCGATATCGTGGGCTTCTCGCTCCAATATGAACTCTGCTTCACCAATGTCCTCAATATGCTCGACCTCTCCGATATCCCTCTCTTCTCAAAAGATAGAGATGACAGATTCCCACTCATCATTGCCGGAGGTCCTTTGACCTTTAATCCAGCACCCGTTGCTGATTTTTTTGATGCCCTGGTCATCGGAGATGGTGAAGAAGTGGTCATTGAGATTTGCGATCTCGCATCTCGATGGAAAGAAGCTCGGGCAAAGAAGGAGGATCTTTTAAAATCCCTCTCTCAACTGGCGGGAGTCTATGTACCCAGTTTACACAGGGAGGGGCAAAGGATTCGTAAAAGAGTTGTCTCCGACCTCAATCAAGCCCCTTTACCCTCCTGCCCCATCGTCCCTTACATGAAGGTGGTTCATGACCGCCTCAATATTGAGATCGCAAGGGGTTGCAAAAGGGGATGCCGTTTCTGTGAGGCAGGGTTTATCCACCGGCCTTACCGCGAGAGAAGTCCGGAGGTCATTCATGAGATTCTTCATACCTCTCTCAAACAAACGGGTTATGAAGAACTCTCATTGCTTTCACTCAGCGCCGGAGACTACTCTTCCATCGGACCTCTTCTCTCTGACCTGATGGACCGATATGAATCGAAGAAAGTGGCTGTCTCTTTTCCCTCGTTAAGGATCGAGCGTCTGGTGGGACATCTGGCAGAGGAGGTAAAACGGGTCAGAAAAACTGGATTTACCATCGCACCGGAGGCTGGAACAGAACGACTGCGAAGGGTCATCAATAAGGAATTGGATGAAAGTATCCTCTTCCAAGGTGTTTCAGATCTCTTTTCAAAAGGTTGGAAGAACATCAAACTCTATTTCATGATGGGACTTCCCACAGAAAAGGAGGAGGACTTAAAAGGAATCCTTGATCTGACCAAAAAGATTGCTGTCTTAGGAGAGAGGCAGAAAATCCATCCCAATATCAATGTCAGTGTTTCTACTTTGGTGCCAAAACCCCACACCCCTTTCCAATGGGAGTCCCAAATCCCCTTAGAGGAGATGAAGGAAAAACTTCATTTTATTCGGGATGGGGTAAAGAAAAATCATCTCCAATTTAAATGGCAGGATCCCCATCTCAGTTTTTTGGAGGGAATTTTTTCGATGGGGGATCGAAATCTCTCCCAGGTCTTAGTGGAGGCTTTTCGACTGGGATGCCGCTTCGATGGCTGGAGTGACCAATTCCGCTATCCTCTGTGGAAGGAAGCCTTTGAGAAAACAGGGATGGATATGGATTCCCATACCCGAAAGAGAAAATTCGAGGATATCCTCCCATGGTCTTTCATCGAAACAGGAATGGATGCTCAATTTCTCTGGGGGGAATATCAGAGAGGCCTCAAAGAGAAAATCAGCCCTCCTTGTGTGAGAGAGATTTGTCATCGGTGCGGAATTTGCGACGGGAAGACCATCACCGTGAGAGAAGGTGATCCGGTAGAAATAAAAGCGCCGGCAAGCATGGCAAAAAAAGACCTCCGAAAGAAAGGGATGAAGAGAAAGATTCGATTGAAATTCAGAAAGGTGGGAGAGATGCGATTCCTCAGCCATTTAGAACTTGCGCATCTCTTCTATCGTGCCTCAAAGAGGGCTGATCTTCCCCTCTGCTTTTCCGAGGGATTTCACCCGATGCCCAGAATCATCTTCGCCACCGCCCTTCCCGTAGGGATGGAAAGTTTGACGGAGATCGTGGATGTGGAGTGTGAGGGGAAAACCACTCCTCCTGAAGTCATGGAGAGACTCAATCAAACTTTGCCGCCGGGAGTTGAGATCATAGATGCCGAAGAGGTTCCCCTCTTTTTCCATCTATCCTCCCTACCCCATCCGTCGGTCTACTGGATTCCTTTGGATCCTCTCCTTCCAAAAGAAGAAGCCATCCCAAAGATCAAAAAGGCTTTGGATAAAAAAGAGTTCTTCGTTCATCAGGAGAGAGATGGAAAGAAGAGGAGTGTGGACATTCGACCCTTGATCGAAAAGATGGAGATTAAGGAGAGATCAGGGGAAGAAAACCGATGGGGAGTGGAACTGGTGCTTCGAAAGGTGACGGGAAGGACGGCCAAACCTATCGAGATCGTTGGGGCCATACTGGGTTTGGAAGGGGAACCTCTTGCTCAATGTAAGGTGGTCAAATTGGAATGATGGAATATTGGAACAGTGGAATATTTGGATCCTTTCGATAGACAGGTATGATGGTCTCGTAAAAAGTCGTATTCCGTATGTCGTTCATGCTTCGACAAGCTCAGCACGAACGGAATATCAATAGGTTATCCCGCGCTTTGCGGGATTCACCCTGAGCCTGTCGAAGGGTGATGCTGACTTTTTACGAGACCATCAGGTATTGGGTTTCTCTAATATCCAAATAACACTAACACGAAGCACGAGACACGATCACGTCATTTTCTGATTGGGGTGCACCATGGCAAATGAACTCATCATTAACGTGACGCAACAAGAGACAAGGCTTGCCCTTTTGGAGGATCGGGGCCTTGCCGAACTTTATATCGAGCGCACCAAGGACCGAGGGATCATGGGGAACATCTACAAGGGGAAAGTGGTGAAGGTCTTGCCTGGGATGCAGGCTGCTTTTGTCGATATCGGATTGGAAAAAGCCGCTTTCCTCTATGTCTCAGATGTCTATGGAGTGATCGAAGATTATGAGGAGATGGGCTTCCAAGGGGAAGAGATGCCCACTTATTTCAGCAGCCCTTCCTCACAGATCGAAGACCTCCTCTCCGAAGGTCAGGAGATATTAGTTCAGGTCTCCAAAGAACCCCTCGGCACCAAAGGGACCCGGATCACCTCCCACACCACCTTGCCAGGCAGGTATCTTGTCTACATGCCTCTGGTGGAACATATCGGTGTTTCGAGAAGGATCAAAGACGACAAGGAACGGAAGAGACTGAGAGAGATCATCCAATCGATCAAATCCTCTGCAGGTGGCTTTATCGTCCGGACAGCCAGTGAAGGGGCAGAGGCGGACGAAATTCGAACCGATATGGAATTCCTTCTCCATCTCTGGAATAACATTCAGAAGAAGAGAGAAAACTCAACGGCCCCCACACTCATCCACGGCGACCTGACCATGGTTCTCCGGGTCATCCGGGATATCCTCTCCCCTCAGGTCAACCGAATCATTATCGACTCTAAAGAAGAGTATGAGAATATTCTCTCCTTCATCAACACCTATATGCCAAAACAAAAATATGAGATGATCCTCTATGAGAAGAAAGAGCCGATCTTTGATGCTTACGGGATTGAGATGGAGATTGACAAAATCCTGGGCGGTAAGGTTTGGCTCAAATCCGGAGGGTATATCGTCATCGATATGAGCGAAGCCCTGGTGGCCATTGATGTGAATACAGGGAGATATGTGGGAAAGAGAAATTTAGCCGATACGATCCTTAAAACCAACCTGGAGGCAGCGAAGGAGATTGCCTACCAATTGAGATTACGCAATATCGGAGGGATCATCATCATTGACTTTATCGATATGGAAAGAGAGGGAGATCGGGAAAAGGTTTATCAGGCTTTGGAAGAAGCTCTGAAGAAAGATCGTCAAAAGACCAATATCTTTAAAATCTCAGAACTCGGCTTGGTGGAGATGACTCGAAAGCGAACCCGGGAAAACATCTCCCGGATCTTGGGTGAGTCCTGTCCCTATTGTGAGGGAGCGGGACTGATTAAATCGAAGACGACGCTCTGTTATGACATCTTCCGGGAGATCGAAAGAACTTCTACTGAATTGGGGGGGCATAACATCGTGGTGGAAGCCAATCCGGAGATCGCTGACCTTCTTTATGAAGAGGAGAGGGCTGGCGTGGAGGAATTGGAGAAAAAACTGAGGAAAAAGATCGTCATTAAGGGCAAGGCCGGATTCCACCAAGAGCAATTCAGCATCATCGAAATATGATGGTCTCGTAAAAAGTCAGCATCACCCTTCGACAGGCTCAGGGTGAATCCCGCAAAGCGCGGGATAACCTATTGATATTCCGTTCGTGCTGAGCTTGTCGAAGCATGAACGACATACGGAATATGACTTTTTACGAGTTCATCATATATGAGAAAAGTGGAATTTGACAATAGGCTAAAAATCAATTAATATTCACTGATTATTTTAATTCGGAGGCGTCTGATGTATGCAGTGGTGAAAATCGGTGGAAAGGAATACCGGGTCTCCAAGGGAGACCTCATCCGGGTAGAGAAATTGGAGGGAAAAGTAGGAGATCAAGTAGAATTGAAAGATGTCCTGATGGTCTCCAAAGAAGGTGAGACACAGCTTGGAACCCCCCATCTGACTAACGTCGTCATCAAAGGGGAAATCATCCAGGAGATAAAAGGGAAAAAGGTCCTGACTTACAAGATGAAAAGGAGAAAGAATTATCGGCGATTCAAAGGACATCGCCAGACCTACACTTACTTGAAAGTGAATGATATCGCTTTGAGCGGATAGGCTGGAAAAATGGAATAATGGGTTAAACCATAACTCCAACATTCCATCATTCCAGTATTCCGATTTTAGGATTTGGAGGCAGTTATGGCACACAAGAAAGCAGGAGGAAGTTCTCGAAACGGCAGGGATAGCGCAGGACAACGATTGGGCGTCAAACGATTCGGTGGGCAATCGGTCCCAGCAGGAAGCATCTTGGTCCGTCAGAAAGGGACCCGGATTCATCCTGGAGAAAATGTAGGGGTGGGAAAGGATTATACCCTTTTTGCCAGAATTGACGGGGTTGTCAAATATGAGAAAAAAGGAAGAGATAAAAAACAGGTAAGTGTCTACGCCCAGAATCTTTAGCCCTGAACCCTACGTGGTTTGGGGGTCCTCCATTTGGCCTGTGAGAAAATGAAATTTGTGGATGAAGCAAGAATCCATGTGAAAGCGGGCGATGGTGGAAATGGCTGCGTCAGTTTTCGGAGAGAAAAGTTTATCCCCAGGGGAGGTCCGAACGGCGGTGATGGAGGAAAAGGCGGGGACGTGATCCTTCAGGCCAACGCTCAACTGACTACCCTTCTCGATATAACCTACCCAAGACAATTTCGCGCCCAAAAGGGAAGTCACGGTAAAGGAAAAGACCAAACCGGAAAGAATGGAGAGGATCTCATCATTCGCCTTCCGGTCGGCACGCTTGTTTATGATGATCAGGCGGAGGAAGTGCTGCAAGACCTTCTCTTTGATGGCCAACAATTTGTGGCAGTAGAAGGAGGTCGGGGGGGTCGAGGTAATGCCCGGTTTGCCACACCAACACTGCGTGCTCCCCGTCATGCCCAAAAGGGTGAAAAAGGACAGGAGCGCTGGTTACGACTCGAATTGAAGCTTCTCGCCGATGTGGGGCTCATCGGTTATCCCAATGTCGGAAAATCAACCCTCCTCTCCAGAATATCATCTGCCAGACCGAAGATCGCAGATTATCCCTTCACCACGCTTGTTCCCAATCTGGGTGTGGTAAACCGAGAAGATCACCGACCCTTTGTCGTCGCAGACATCCCAGGATTGATCGAAGGCGCCTCGAAAGGAGCTGGGCTTGGACTGACCTTTCTTCGACATGTGGAGCGGACACGCCTCCTCATTCACCTCCTGGATATCTCGGAAGGGCCTTCTCGCGATGCGGTCAAGGACTTTCACGCCCTCAACCATGAATTGGAGGCCTACGACCCTTTGCTTCAGGAAAAAACTCAACTCGTTGCTCTCAACAAAATGGATCTTCCTTTGGTGAGGGAAAGGGCAACGGATATTGAAAATCAATTTGAGAGGATGGGATATCGACTTTATTTGATCTCAGGCCAAACAGGAGAAGGAGTGAAAGAACTGATGGAGGCGGTATTTCTGATATTCGAATCCATTTCGGATCAGGGCCATGGGTAACAAGGATTTTCGTAAAAAGATACTGGGAAAGGCAAGACGAATCGTCGTGAAAGTGGGCTCCAGTATTTTGGCTTCTGTCGAGAAAGGGCTCCATTACGAAGTCTTCTCCCATTTGACCAAAGAGATTTCGGATTTGAAGCGCCAAGGCTACGAGATCGTTTTGGTCTCCTCGGGTGCCATTGCGGCAGGAATGGAGAAATTGGGCTATAAGACCCGCCCCCAAGCCATCACACAGAAACAGGCCACCGCCGCCGTGGGCCAGACCCGGCTGATGAACATCTATGAAAACTATTTCTCGCGTTTTCAGCAGATGGTCGCACAGGTTCTTCTGACCCACGATGATTTGAGCCACCGGCGGAGGTTTCTCAACGCCCGCAATACCCTGCTGACCCTTCTCGAACTCGGGATCATCCCCATCATCAATGAAAACGACACCGTGGTGGTGGACGAGATCAAATTTGGTGATAATGACAATCTCTCTGCTCTGATCACCAACCTGATCGGGGCGGATCTTCTCATTATCCTGACAGACATCGAGGGTCTTTGTGATTCGGACCCCAGGGTGAACCCGAACGCCCGATGTATTCCTCTGGTGGAGGACACGGATGTGGATATGGGGGGGATCGTCGGAGAGACGAAGAGCGAGATGAGCGTGGGAGGAATGATCAGTAAGGTCAAAGCCGCCAGGAAGGCATCCCGCTTTGGAATTCCCACGGTGGTGGCACGTGGAACCAAGGAAGGAGTTCTCCATCAGATCTTAAAGGGAAAGGAGATCGGGACGCTGATTCTTCCGAAAAGGGAGGCCTTGAGCAGCCGGAAACATTGGATTGCTTTTAACCCAAAACCAAAGGGCGATGTCATCGTGGACGATGGGGCGAAGAAAGCCATTGTCCAGAGAGGAAAGAGTCTGCTCCCATCCGGTGTGGTGAAAATCAAGGGAAGTTTCGATCGAGGGGATTTGGTCACCTGTCTGGGACCTCGTGGAAAAGAGTTCGCCAGAGGGTTGGTTAACTACAGCGCACCAGAACTTGAAAAAATCAAAGGCCTTCGAAGCGATCAGATCGAATCGACCCTGGGCTATAAATATTCTGATGAAGTGATTCATCGGGATGACCTGGTAGTTTTATGAAAAAGAAAATGGATTTCAGGACAGAGGTGAGAGAGATGGCCAGAAAGGCCAAGGAGGCCTCTCATCGACTGGCTCAGCTTTCCACCACCACAAAAAATAAGGCTTTGCTTGAGATGGCGGAGGATCTGGAGCGGAATCAGCAGCGCCTGATTAAAGAAAATCGAAAGGATCTTGCCGCGGGTGAAAAAGCACACCTCTCTTCTTCATTGATCGACCGGTTAAGATTGACTCCTTCGGTCATTCATGGGATGGCAGAAGGGCTTCGGGAAGTGGCTCGTCTTCCCGATCCGGTGGGCGAAGTCATCAGGATGTGGAAAAGGCCGAATGGCCTGATGGTGGGGAGGATGAGGATTCCCATTGGTGTCATTGGTATCATTTATGAGTCGAGGCCCAATGTAACCGCCGATGCTTCAGGCCTCTGCCTCAAATCTGGGAACAGTGTCATCCTGAGGGGAGGGTCAGAAGCCTTCCATTCGAATCAAGCTATCGGACAAATTCTTCGAAAGATCCTCGCCAAGATGGGACTCCCCCAGGAGGCCATCCAGATCTTTCCTCATACCGAGAGAGAGGCGATTCGGGAGATGCTCCAGTTGGAGGAGGAGATTGATCTGATCATCCCCAGGGGAGGAGAAGAGCTCATTCGATTCGTGACGAATCATTCAAAGATTCCTGTTATCAAACATTATAAAGGGGTCTGCCATATCTTTGTGGATGAGACCGCTGATCTGGAGATGGCGACCCGGGTCTGCCTCAATGCCAAAGTCCAGAGACCAGGGGTGTGCAATGCCATGGAGACCCTGTTGGTTCATGAAAAGGTGGCAAGTCGATTCCTTCCAAGGGTAGCAAAGGTCCTTCAGAAAGAAGGGGTGGAACTGAGGGGATGCTCTTGGACGAAAAAAGTTCTTCCTGGCATTAAGGAAGCCCGGGAGGAAGATTGGTTTCAAGAATATTTAGACCTCATTCTCTCAATCAAGGTGGTGAAGGGAATCGAAGAAGCCATCAAGCACATGGCGAGGTATGGTTCGTTCCACACAGAAGCCATTATCACCTCTGATTATCAGAATGCACAGAGGTTTTTAAAAGAAGTCAACTCCTCCTGTGTCCTGGTCAATGCCTCGACAAGATTCAATGACGGATTCGAGTTGGGACTGGGTGCAGAGATCGGAATCAGCACCTCCAAACTCCACGCCTTTGGCCCCATGGGGTTGGAGGAATTGACGACGACTAAATTTATTGTTTATGGAGAAGGACAGATAAGAGGATAAGAGCAATCCAATGGAATGTTGGAATACTGGATTAATGGAATATTGGAAAACCAGAGAGAAGAGATCGTTTAGCCACCTTACTTCTTCTAACTCATCATTCCATTATTCCATCATTCCAGAAGGGTGAAGCCACACAATTGGCGATTGGAGGGGAGCACAGATAGAAAAGAAATCCGGGGCATCAGAGAAAAGAATTGGGTTATTCGGAGGGACCTTCAATCCCATCCATCTGGGTCACCTCCGGGGTGCAGAGGAAATTCGGGAGGCATTCCACCTTGAGGAGGTTATCTTCATCCCTTCCTCCATTCCACCCCATAAGGTGACAGAAAAAGTCATCGAGGCGAAGCACCGACTGGAAATGGTGAGGTTGGCCACCTCAAGCAACCCTCATTTTTCTACCAGTGACCTTGAACTCTCAAGGCCTGGAAAATCTTACTCTATCGACACCATCCGATTTTTTCGGGAGAGACCTCAGGATGCCCTTTTCTTCATCCTGGGAAGGGATGCCTTTGTAGAGATTGAGACATGGAAGGAATTCCAAAATCTCTTTTCTCTTTGCCACTTTATCGTGATGGCCCGACCGGGATCTCAAAAAAACACTTCGCCCTCACCCCTCCCAGAGGCCTTGATCCCGAACTTTCGATACCACCCCGGGGAGAAAGCCTGGATCCACCTCTCAGGCCACACGCTCTATTTCAAAGAAATCTCGTTTCTCGATATCTCTTCCACAAAGGTCCGGGAGCTGATCGAAAAGGGGGAGTCTGTGAGGTATCTGATCCCTGCTGAGGCGGAAGCGTATATTCATAAACATGGGCTTTATCCGAAGAGCCCATGACTTACTAAGGAGTCCATAATTGAGAAGACATATTCTTCGGGAAATCTCATCTAACCCTAATGCTGTTCAGTTAAGCAAGAACCGTTCGTCCCTTCGAGAGCCTCCCTCCGGGCCAGAGGCCCTACAGGGCCGGAGGCAGGGCGAACGGTGAGCCGAAGGGTTCAGCACGAACGGGAAGATCTCCAGTGTCTATACAATTATGGACCGATTAATAAAAAATGCATTTTTTAGTAATCCCTCAGTTATGGGGGAGGAAGGATAGCTTAACCTGTAACTCAGCCCTTCAGGGCTGCCGCCGGCCCATGAGGGCCTCTGGCCAGGAGGGATGAATCAGGGCTAAAGCCCTGAGTTACGTGTTCCCAAGGGCGTTTACCACTCGTAACTGAGGGGTTACATTTTTTATCATTTTTTATTTGTCATCTAAATTTTTTCTGGTATAATACTAAACTCAAAATTATCCTTTAGGAGGATATGGTCACCGATTCGAAAACAAAATCCTTGCTCTGCTTAACCGCAGCGCTTGAAAAGAAGGCTCAAGACCCGGTTCTTCTGGAGTTAAAAGGGACGACCTCTTTTACCGATTATTTTCTCCTCTGCAGCGGCAAGTCCGATCGCCAGGTCCAGGCCATTGCCCAAGGGATTGAGGAGGCCCTCAAAAAGAAAGGGATTCGACCTCTCGGCAAGGAGGGAATGACCGGGGGAAGATGGATTTTGATGGACTATGAGGATGTGGTGGTCCATATTTTTCTGGAACCGATGAGAAAATTCTACGATTTGGAAGGGCTTTGGATCGACGCACCACGAATTGATCTCCAAAAAGGAGGGAGTATTGGCTAAAGGAAAAGTTAAGACACCGGTTAAGACACCGGTGGGTCAAAAAAAAGGACTAGATAAACTGGATAAAAAGACGATTACGAAGTTTAGGAAAATTCTTCTCAAGGAACGGGAGCAAATCGTCGGAGAGGTCAAACACATCGTTGAATCTTCAAAGGAAATGGGACAAGATGGTATTCAGGACATTGGGGATGAGGCCGCCAATATGTATAACAAACAAGTCTTGCTTAGCTTAAATGAGAATGAGCGAATGAGGCTCCAAGAGGTGGATGAAGCTTTAGATCGTATTGGGAATGGGACCCATGGGATCTGCGAGGAGTGCGGCGGTCCTATTAGTTTAAAACGACTCGAGGTTCGACCGGTGGCGAAATATTGCGTTCCTTGCTTAACCAAGCTGGAAAAAGAAGGGTTATAGACCATGTTGGTTAAACTTTTATTGAGCTTCCTTTTTATTGTGATAGGTTTTTTCCTCTGGCTTTCCTACGAGAACCCCATGGATGTGGAATTTCATTTTTTTGGGAAGACTTTTGAAACAGACCTCTCCATCCTCATGATCTCCTCTTTTGTATTGGGTGCGATGTTGATCTTCATCGGCACCTTGGCCCGAGATGCCAAACGGGCCTTCGAAGGCTATCAGAAATCTCGAGAAAAAAGAAGAGAGGAATCCTTAAAGGAAGAATTGAATAAGGGGATGGATGTTTTCCTTCAAGGGAATCTGCCAAAAGCCAAAAGCCATTTCATTGAGGTGTTAAAAAGAGACCCCACCCAGATTGATCTCTATCTCCGGCTTTCAGAGATCGCCCTCAAAGAGGGCAATGATCAGGATGCCCTCCATTGGTTGGGAAGAGCAGAACTGCTCGATATGAAGAATATAGACATTCTCCTCCGTCAGGCAGGGGTGTATCAGCGCATGAAGCGATTCGACGAAGCCATACGGGCCCTGAACCGCGCCATCGGTCTGGATGAGGGGGATCTCAGAGCGCTGAAAAGTTTGAGGCAGATCTATCTGGACAGCAGAAGGTGGGAGGAGGCGATCCGAACCCAAAGGTCTATTCTCAAATTCATCAAGGGAAAACAGGCAGAGGAGGAAGAGACCCTTTTCTATTTGGGATTGAAATACGAGCGTGCGAGAGATCTTCTGAACCGTGGGGGAGAACAAAACCTGGAGAATGCCCTGAAAGAAGCCAAAGAGATTATTCGAGAACGGAAGGTTTTCCAACCAGGATTTGTATTACTGGGCGATATCTACCTCCAAAAGGGAAGGTGGGCCACGGCCGGGAATGTTTGGGGAAAGAGTTTCACCCGATTCAAATCCATCGTCTTCATCCTTCGTTTGGAAGAGCTTTATCTCAGCCGAGAAGATCCAAGCACCCTCCTCCGCATCTATCAGAGGGTACTCAAGCACGATCCCGAAAATTGGGTGCTCGCCTTCTTCTATGCCAAGCTTTGTTTGAGATTGGAAATGTTGGATGAAGCCCTTGAGGAGATCAATGAGATCAGTTTAAGGGTGAAGGATTTCCCGGCCCTTCACAGGCTTCTCGCCGAAATCTACCTCCACAAAAAAGACTTTAGTCGTGCGGCCCAAGAATTTGAAAAAACTTTCGAATTGAGCGGGACTTCCTACCTCTCCTTCTTTTGCACCACCTGTGAAAGAGAATCGAAAGAATGGATTGCCTACTGCCCTCAATGTCATCAGTGGAGCACCTATACGATCAAGGAAGCCGAGAAAGCGATCTCCTTGCCCTCTCCCTCTTTTCCTGAAAGGGTCCACCTCCCATTATAATTTTCTACAATCCATTCAACCATCATGTCTGCTCTGACGACGCTGGCAGGCATAAACTAGCATGAGCCATGGAATTTCAATCAACCCTCTTCCAGTTCTTTCTCCCTCCGCAATGCCCCTGTTGCGAAAAATTTATGGAAGAGGGCCAACGAGGATTTTGTTCGAATTGTCTTTCGGAGATCCATTGGATCGAATCTCCCTATTGCTCAGTTTGTGGAATTCCTTTTATCTCTAAAGAGGTCGAGAGCCACCCCTGTGGTGCTTGTGTGACCCACAGAAAATATTTTACAATGGCAAGGGCCTTGGGAACCTATGAAGGGTCTCTCCAGGAGGCAATCCATCATTGGAAATATGAGGGAAAAACAAACCTCACCCCTTTTTTTGCGGAATGGTTGGCAGAAGGGTTGAAACGTTATTGGGAACCTGACTCTTTGGATCTTTTGATCCCCGTCCCTCTGCACACCCAGCGATTGAGGGAAAGGGGGTTCAATCAAGCCCTAGTCCTTGTGAAGGAGTTAAGCCGTCGGACAGGGATTCCTTACCGAAAAACGACCCTTCAAAAGAAGAAACCCACCGTTCCTCAAGTGAATCTCAGCGGCGCAGAAAGGGGAAAAGGGTTAAGAGGGGCTTTCCATGTGATCGGAAAGGATGAACTGGTTGGAAAGTCGGCCCTTTTAGTTGATGATGTTTACACCACTGGAGCAACGGTCAACGAATGCTCAAGGGTGTTGAGGAGAGGGGGAGCAAAAAGGGTAGATGTTCTCACTTTAGCTCATGCCATAAGAACTTCCTAATGAATGATGAGGGGATTTAATACGTCTAATTAATGAAAAGGGTTCGAAAGGTATAGGGTTCAAGGGTTCTATCGGCCAAGGGGCCAAGTGAAATAATTAAGATATTCACTGCTGAGAAATTTTAAGTAAACCCCGTTAGAAATTCCAGCGGGGCATTAAACCCCGCCGGAATTATTCTAAAATCTAACTCCGCTGCAGCCGCCGGCTCAGAGGGCCTCTGGCCCGGAGGGAGCAGCGGGGCATTATTTCTAACGGGGTAAAAAAAACTTGAACCCTCGACTCCTTGAATCCTTGAACCCATTAATTAAGAAGAAAACAGATGAGTCATCGCAGAAAGTGGTCTATTCTCTGGATATTGATTCCGGTCATTGTCGTCGGAGCCTTCATTCTGGTATCGATCCATTATCTCCTCGACCCCAATATTTATCGAAATATCCTTCAGAAGTCCTTGGCGACCGCCCTTGACAGGGAAGTCTCCATTGGAAAGGCAAAAATATATTTATGGGGCGGATTAGGAATTGCCTTTGAAGATTTCCGAATAAAAGATCGCTCTCTGGCTTTTGATCTCCTCCAGTCCAAAAGACTGATCTTAAGGGTCAAGCTTTTTCCTCTTCTCAAAAGGGAAATCAAATGGAAACGAATCGTCGTCGATCAGCCTACCCTTCATCTCATCAGGGATAAAAACGGGAAATTCAATATTTTCTTCGACGGCCCTGTGACCGGTGAAAAATTGAAAGAAACGCAGAAGAAGATTCTGGAGGCGATCACTTCCCTTTTCGGAGGCTCCTTGGCCCTCCGAGATGGAGAGATTTTCTTCTCCGATGAGAGCCCAAGCGGTTCACCTCTGAAAACAGAGATACGGTCTTTCAATTTTGAACTCTCGAAGGTTGCCTATCGTAAAGCCTTTCCGTTTCGAATCAGTGGGAGGATCATTCATTCCAAAAAAGACGGTCCGTTTTCCATCAATGGAACCATTCAGAATATTCCTGAGGACCTGGATTTTTCAAAAGGAAGAGTGGGAGCGGAGGTGAAGATCAAAGGCATCGACACATTTCACTTCTGGCCCTATCTCAAAACATGGCTTCCCATGAAAACGATTTCAGGGGTCCTTGACCTGAATGCTCACTATCAAGGAGACTTCCAGGGGACCTTCAAGACTTCTGCAAAAATCAAATTTAAAGAACTCCTTTTTGACTATCCTCAAGTTTTTTCATCTGTTCTGAAACCGAAATGGGTGAACATCGATTTCGATGTGGACTATGATTTAAAAG
>Ga0315293_10003777_pt1 | contig 14539 bp, 14 predicted proteins | sample YL17G13_20_MG_FD_203071 | JGI IMG/M metagenome (GOLD analysis project Ga0315293, IMG submission 203071) | Sediment microbial communities from Yellowstone Lake, YNP, Wyoming, USA - YL17G13_20 | ecosystem: Environmental > Aquatic > Freshwater > Lake > Sediment | place: USA: Wyoming | collected... | reverse complement strand
TTGATAGATCTCATTATTTGTGAAGCGAATTGTTGTAATTCCGAATTTTTCGAATTCGTCTTCTCTGCCTTGATCTTTTTCTTTGTTTCCATCAACTTCATGAATCGAACCATCAATTTCTATAACTAACATGGCTTTATGACAATAAAAGTCAGCAATAAACATATTAATAGGATGTTGTCTTCTGAACGTAAGGCCCAGTATTTTTTTATTTTTTAACTCCTGCCAGAGTAATACTTCTGCTTTAGTCATATTTCTTCTCAATTCAGCAGCTCTTAAGAATATTTCAGGAGTCGCACCATAGAAGAATTCTGCATCTATTACCCGGTTCCTTTTCATGTTATTATTACATAAGGTCCTAATTTACAAAAATTAAGCACGTACTTATCCTTCTATTTTTAGCCCCCTGAATATCCATTTCCTGCCCCCTAAATCCCCCAAATGGGGGACTTATATTTTCTGCACCTTCTTTGCTCCTCCCCATTTGGGGAGGCCGGGAGGGGCAAACCCCATGGATCAGTTCCCCAACTCCAATTGATCCTCACATTCCAGCCCCCTAAATCCCCCAAATGGGGGACTTAGATTTTCTCCACCTTTTTTACACCTCCCCATTTGGGCAGGCCGGGAGGGGCAAACCTTGGGATCAGTCTTCAAGTTCCAGCTGGTCCTTCACATTTCTGTCCCCTAATTCCCCCAAATGGGGGACTTATATTTTCTGCACCTTCTTTACTCCTCCGCATTTGGGGAGGCCGGGAGGGGCAAACCCGGGGATCATTTTTCAAGTTCCAACCGGTCCTTCACATTCCTGCCACTTAAATCCCCCAAATGGGGGACTTATATTTTCTGCACCTTCTTTGCTCCTCCCCATTTGGGGAGGCCGGGAGGGGCAAACCCCATGGATCAGTTCCCTAATTCCAGCTGGTCCTTCACCAGATTAAAGTATGCTCCTTTCTTTTCAACAAGCTCCTTATGTGTCCCTTTTTCAACTATCTCACCTTTTTCGAGAACAACAATCTGATCGGCATTCTTTACGGTACTTAACCGGTGTGCAACGATTACCACTGTTTTTCCCTTGAAAAATGTTCCAAGGTTATCCATAATTGTTTTTTCGTTCGTTGCATCAAGTGCATTTGTAGCCTCATCGAAAAAGATAAAGTCGGGTTCTTTATAAACAGCCCGGGCAATCAGCAACCTCTGCTTCTGACCCGTGCTGAGCCCGTGACCATCATTTCCTATCCTTGTATTATATCCGAGAGGCAGGCTCTCGATATACTCTTTAATATTTGCTGTCTCTGTTGCCCTGTCGATCTTCTCTTTATCCGCTATATCATCTATAAGGCCGATATTTCCCGCAATCGAATCAGAAAAAATATATCCCTCCTGCATTACAACCCCACATCTCTTTCGCCATTCCGACTGGCTGAATTTGTTAAGCGGTGTACCATTCAGCGATATCTCCCCTTTGACCGGGGGATAAAATCCCAATATCAGTTTTATCAGTGTTGTCTTCCCGCTGCCACTAATACCGACAATTGCCGTAACCTTTTTTGCAAGTATTGTGAGTGAAACATTGTTGAGAACCTTCTCCGAATGGGGCCCTTCGTACTGGAAAAGCAGGTTTTTAATCTCGATATCTTTATCTGCAGGGATATCTCTTATCTTATTGTCCTCGGGTTTCTCTTCATCCTCCTTGTTATGTATCTCACCAAGTCTTTCGAGACTGATCCTTGCATCCTGTGCAGCCTGGGTAAATCCGATGAATTGCTGGATGGGCGCATTGAGCTGGCCTATTATGTATTGAATTGCCATCATCATGCCGAGGGTCATCTGACCGTCAATTACGGCCTTTGCCGATAGAAATGAGATAAAAATATCTTTTGCCTGGTTGATAAGGGCCGCGCCGAGCTGCTGGTTCTGGTTAAGCATCATGCTTTTAAGGCTGACCTTGAATAATTTTATCTGAATCCTCTCCCACTCCCATCTCTTTTGTTTTTCGCAGCTGTTTAGCTTTATCTCCTGCATTCCTGTTACAAGCTGTACAATATTGCTCTGGTTGGCTGCGCTTTGCTGGAACCGTTTATAATCGAGCTCTCTCCTTCTTTTAAGAAAAAGCACCACCCAACCAATATATAGAGCACTCCCAAGAAGAAAGATGCTTAGTATGCCCAGGTTATATGATGCCATAATTATGATGTACATAACCAGTGTGATGACAGCGAATATGATGCTTATAAGGGAATCCGTGAGAAAGGTCCTTATCCGGTTATGATCGCCTATTCTCTGCATTATATCGCCGACGAGCTTGACATCAAAAAATGATATTGGCAGCTTCATTAGTTTAATCAGGAAGTCAGAAATAAGAGATATGCTTACTCTGCTTGTAACGTGGAGGCTTATCCAGTTGCGGAGCAGTCCGTTTGCAGTCTGGCTGAGGGTGAGAATCAGCTGGGCAACAAGCACCATAACAACAAAAGCAATATTACTGTTCCCGATACCGGTATCGACAAGAGATTGTGTGAGGAAAGGGAAGATAAGGCTTATTATGCTCGCAGTTAGCATGCCGAGCATAAGTTGAAGGATATATTTTGTATAAGGACGAATATAATTCAGGAGATATAAGAAACTGAGTTTGCTTTTCTCCTCATCCTCCTGTTTATAGAACTCAGGTGTCGGTTCGAGAAGAAGTGCCGTCCCTTCCTGGACGCCATCGCTTTTGGTGCTGTACCAGCATTTCAAAAATTCATCTGTTGTATAGCGAAGGAGGCCGGAAGCGGGGTCGGCGACATACACAGTTGCCCCTCCCCTGACCCCTCCCCTAAAGGGGCGGGGGATATGATTCCCTTTTGAAATATTATAAACCACCACAAAATGTCTTTGGTTCCAATGAACGATACACGGAAGCGGGACTTCGTCGCGCAGCTGTTCCCAGGTAAGACGGTAGCCACGGGTGCGGAAGCCTATGCTCTCAGCGGCATCGCTGATGCCAAGCATCGAAACACCCGATTTGGTTATGAAAGATTTTGAACGGAGAGATTGTAATGAGTATGTTTTCCCATAGTGCTTCGCCACCATCTGCAGGCAGGTGGGACCGCAATCCATAGAATCGAGCTGCTTGAACAGAGGAAACTCAGGCATAACTGCTACTTTTTCAAACTTACCAGGACCAGAACCGGATTATCCGTTTCTTTCAGACTTTTTGCCAGTTTTTCAAGTTCTTTTTTCTTTCCGGGGTATTTAGGTTTAGAATTCTTAAAAGTTTCAGAAGCAATATAATTTTTAAGTTGTATTGCTTCAATCCACGCAACCAAAGTGTTGTTATCTTTTACTGTTTGAGGCATTATATTGGGGCCTCCGTCAAAGTCATTAATCAAACCTTTTTCAGGATCAAAAAGTACTCTGAAATTATTCACTTTTGAAGCGATTAATGAGAAACCTTCATTTTTACCATCTGGTTGAAAATAAAACTCATAATAAATATAATCTCCCCATTCAAATAATTTCTGAGGTGTAAGAAAATTATGAATTATATAGGCCACCGGGGCATTTGTTCTGGCCTCTGGTGTAATACGAAGTTTCCCCACGTCAATTATTAAGTGGGGCTTAAAGGCTTTGTTCCGATAAACGAATACAGTATCGCTGTACATTTCCTTTTTAAAAAGCTGGTTGCTAAATCTGTAAAAGAGATTTTCATGTAAATAGCCGACGGTGCGATTCGTCTTATCCTGCCATTTATATGTATTTGGATAATTCATTATTACCTTACCTAAAGTATCGGTCAGGATAAAACTATTATTTGTTCTGGCCATATTATTATCATTGTAACATAATATTCCATCATTTGTAATTCTAAAGTTAATGGCAACCTTAAGCGGAGACTTAAAACTTCTCATAAGCTTACCATCCCTATTATAAACTAAAAACTTTTGCAACCAACCATCAACAAGATAAATTGATTCGTCTTTTGGATTTATGTCTATATCATGGCCTACTGTAATTTCATCTGGCCCTCTGCCTTCCTTGCCAATTTTTGTTACAAATAAACCGTTGTATCTGAACATGTTAATATTTGCATAACTATGGATCAGGAAAAAAGATTTGCCGAAAACTATGTTTTTTATTTCAGGTAATACGTTTTGCTTAGTTGTTTCCAGAGGGATATACTGAACATCTATTGCACCTAAATCAGACAACTTAACAGCCACTTTTTTAGGTAACTTTCTTAAATCAATTTTTAAAGGTTGACATTCTGTTGGTATAGGCAAAATCAAACCATTTATTATTAGCATTACAAACAGAATTGTGATTCTTATTATAGTCAGCACAAATTTCGTTTTTATCATTATTTGTTGATTAGTATGTAGTTAATATTATTGACACTATGAGTATTTTATTCGATTCAAAAAGTTGCTATCTTGACTTAAGAAAAAGAGGCTATATCTGCTTAAAATTAGCCTCTTTTTGTATTTGTTTAGACTATTTTGAGATAATTTTGTTTGTGGGTATCAAATAATACATTGCCACACACCCCACCCCCCCCATTGTGTATGGCAATCAGAATTACAAGAGCTTGGTGTTGACTGGATATAACGAATTCCATCTCCAACAATATGACATTCACAACACTCACTACCATAACCTCCCCTTAAGGTTACCAGTTCTTCATGGTTCATTAATTTTTCAGAATTGATTTGCAGTTTATTTAGCCTTTTCATAATATTCAATTTTTTAGTTTAACAAATAGTTTTCAATTCCCCTGATTTATCATTTCACAGGCTGCAACCTAAGTTACAGAAAATTATTATCTTCGCATTGGTACACCCCCTTTCTGTTTAGGAAAGGTCCGGGCGGAGAGCGTTGGCACCGGGCTCAGAGCGCAGAGCAGCTTTCCGCCCTTCTCTTTCAAATTATTTGGTTTAGTATCAATATGATCTTCTTATTTCTTTAATTTTACTATCATCAGAACCGGATTATCTGTCTCTTTCAGACTGTTGGCCAGTTTTTCAAGCTCTTTTTTCTTTTCAGGGTATTTTGGAGTGGTGGTTTTAAATTCGTTGCTTGCAACAATTGACTTAAGTTGATACGGATATAAATATCCAAACAAATAATCTTCTTTGTTTTCTGTAAAATAACCTTTTGGCAAGAAACTTGTGCCATCATCTATATCATTAATAATACCACCACTGCCATCGAATTCCCAATTAGTGAGAAATGATTTATTATTAGCCTTATCAATAAGTACAAAATCATTCTTATTATAAATGTATCGAATCGCCAGAAAACGATTTGTTTCAAATACTTGAAGAATTGATAAGTATTTATTAACCTCATTGGGATAGATTATCTGCGATTTTGGATATCTATGTTCGCCTGGACTAATAAGGAATAATGGATGTTCGCTTAAATCGGGAAAAATGGAGAAAATTGTATCGGTAAAATGACTATTCCAATAAGTCAATCTGTTCTCAAATACATATGGTACTATAAATCTTGTTACATCGCTTGTAAATGGCTGAATCTTATTCACTTGCATTTTAATCAAATCGCCCAAAGAATCAACAATTGCCCATTTATATATGACATTCTTATTTTGGATCTCAAATGATACAAATAATCGAGAATTGAATGATTTAATTGCATCAATCCCATCTCCATATTCCTTTAACCAAAAGCTCCTTAGGAATTTTCCTGTTTTAGAATAGACTTTAATAATATTACCACTATCCCGAATATAAACTGTTTCTGTTTTTTCGTCAACTGTGAAATTATAGCTATAAACATATTCGCCCGGGCCTCTACCTACACCTCCTATTTTTCTAATAATCTTTCCTTCTTTATTAAATACCAGTATCCCGACATCTTTTTCAGATAAAAATATTGAGTTGTTGATAAATACGATATTATCATAAATTAGACCCAACTGAAATCTATTATCCAGAGGAATATAATTAATATCATCAGCTATCTCTGATAATGAAATTACGTTTTGATGAAGAGATCTTGGATCAAATTTATAAAGAGAATTATCCTTAAGCTTACATGTTGTCAATAGTAAAAACAGATAAAACAGATATTTAATTTTCATTACACTGAATTTTAATATAAGATTCAAAAGAGGCTGGCTTCAAAATTTTACCAGCCTCCTATTACGTATTTCATTTAATTTAAAAGTAATCCAGATTTACATTTTTAAAATTATAATTGAATTCTGAAACACTTTTATCAAAACCCATTAGCAATACCAATGTCCTTCGCAGATAGGTCCACATGCATCATCACATTCTTGATGTGACGATACACCTGTCATAACTCCGCTTTTTTCACAATTCATACAATAACAGCAATAACCATTAAGACCATAACCTCCCCTTAAGGTCATCAATTCTTCATTTTTCATTAACTTTTCAGAATTGATTTGTATCTTATTCAGTTTTTTCATCTTTTTACGTTTTAATTGTTAAAAATCATTTTTTTAATTATGAATTTCATATTAGGTTTGGCAGCCTTTCCGATTAAAAATTTATCTTTGCCAGCACACCTCTCTTTCTTGTTAGAGGAAGGTCGGGGCAGGGGGGAAGAAGCTCAGGGCCAAGAGCTCAGAGCTCAGGGAAAACCTCCTGCCCTACTCTTTCAAATTTTTTTGGTTGAGTTTCATTTTGAAATACTTATTTCTTTAATCTCACCAATACTAGAACCGGATTATCTGTCTCTTTAAGGCTGTTTGCCAGTTTTTCAAGTTCTTTTTTCTTTTCAGGGTATTTGGGGGCAGAGTTTTTGAATTCATCAGTTGTTGTGAGGATCTTAACCTGATAAGGGTATATTAATCCAATCATAAATTCCCGGCCATTTTCCACAAAATAGCTTTTTGGCAGAAACCTTGTACCTCCGTCAAAATCATTTATAATACCCCCGATATAATTTATCACAACACCACTTTCAGGTTCCAAATAAGCTAAAAATGATTTATAATTCTCCTTATCAATAAGTACAAATGCATTCTCTTTATTAGGGAAAAAATATCTAATCGTCAGAAACCGGTTTGTTTCAATTATTTGTAAAAGTAACATATATTGAGATAACTGCTCCAATGAAAACGAAACCTTTGATCTTGGTAATCTATGTTCACCGGGTCTAATAATAAAAGATGGTTTCTCGCTTAAATCAGGTAAAATTGAGAAAACGGTATCAGCAAAAGAATTCCAATAAGACATCAAATTTTCAAATTTGTATGTTCCCCCGCTTCCTCCCAGACTACTGGTAAATGTTGGAATCGTTCTTTCTTTCTTTTTAATTAAATTGCCTAATGTATCGAGAATTATCCATTCATATTTAGCATTATCACCTGCGAGACGGTATGATAAGAATAATTTAGAATTGTAAGACTCAATTGCATGGATAATATCCCCATATTCCTGCAACGAAATGCTTCTCTGAAAGCACCCGGTTCTGGAATAGACTTTAATTATGTTACCCCTATCCAAAACATAAACTGTTTCCGTTTTCTCATCGACAGTAAATGAAAAGTTATAGATATATTCGCCCGGCCCTCTTCCAATACTTCCTATTTTTCTGAGTGTTTTCCCTTCTTTATTAAATGCCAGTATTCCGATATCTTTTACAGATAAATATATTGAGTTGTTTATAAATATGATTTTATCATAAATCAATCCTAGTGGAATACTATTATCAAGAGGGATGTAGTTAATGTCATCAGCTATCCTGGTTAATGTAATTTTATTTTCAGTAAGAGATGTTGGATCAAATTCGAAGAGCCATTTATTTTCTGGTTTACAGGATATTGAAAGAATAATCAGGATTAATAGATATTTTGTTTTCATGATAATTGAGTTTTCAGAGTGTATTTTATCTATAAATGTATTCATCCAGTATAATATTGGGGTAAGTGTAAGAATGTGTCTCATCCCGGAACAGGTTCATACTTTTATGTGTGACATTCTAAAATTAAAGTTAAGTACTGTTGTAACAGAGATAATATTTCCAATTGGATTATCTGGCGATATGTAAATAATTTCATCAGATATATTAGATAGACTGATTTTTTTTCAACAAATGCTCATGGTTCAATCAAAGATAGATTCTCATTCGGTAAGTTACATGAGAATATAAAATAAACCAAAGAAAATAGGCGTCGTAATTTCATGACAATTGCACTTTATGATAAGATTTATAAAAAGCTGGCTTTGGTAACAGGCCAGCCTCTTATTAGCGATTTTGAATATAAACAGAATTCAAAATTGCATCCTAAAAAAGATGATTTAATTCTGAATACAGTTCTTTCAAAACCAATCAGCATTTCCAATCCCATATGCTATTAATACTGGAGCAAGCAGATTGACAATCCCCAGGTGTTAAAGCTACCATAACTCCATAGTAGCCAGGTCCAATGCACCAACAACAATAACTATAACCACCTCTCAAGGTTACCAATTCCTCATTTTTTATTATTTTTTCAGAATTGATCTGTAATTTATTAAGTTTTTTCATTTTTGTAAAATTTAAATGTTAAAAACTAGTTTTTCTCCGTTTCAATTTCGAATTTCATGTAAAGGCCTGGCTGCCAATCCGAATAAAACATTATCTTTGCCAGTATACCTCCTTTCTGTTAAGGAAAGGTCGGGGCAGGGGCTGAAAGCTCAGGGCGCAGAGCTCAGGGCACCAAGAAAAACTTCCTGCCCTTTTCTTCCAAAATTAATAACATTTAATCTTTGAATAATTGCATCTACGTTTCTTGTTAATTATTTAACAGTAAAGACTTCCTCTTTTTCTTTAAAAACCTCTCTGAAGTAATTTATATCATCAATATCATACTGATTTGGAAGTTTATAACCATTAATGAATAAAGTTGGAGTGCCTAATACATTACACTCTTTAAAAAGACGCCCGTTTGCTTCATTAACCTTACCTGAAATATCGCTATCCTCAGGAATACACAGGCCATCAATTACCCTTGTCCGTGAAAAAGGATCAGCATTAAACCAAAGATCCAGTAGTCTTAATGATTCTTTATCTTCACCAACACGGTGATAATTATATAAAGTTGTAAGCATCTTTTTATCAGAGGTCATTAAAACCAGATTTATAAGTATGTCTTCTTCATCCTTAAGCATATTCCTGATCTTCTCAAATGCTCTTGCACAATGAGAACAATGAAGACTTAAGAAGGCTGTTATCTTAAGTTTCGCATCTTTATCTCCAAAAACCAGACTGGTTTCCGTGACCGGTATATCATAATGCATTTGATTATAAAGAAGGATTCTCAGAATATCAGAATTTTTCTTAAACCCCAGATATCTATAATAATGCATTTCATTTGATATTTTCTCCCTTGTGAATAGTATAAACAAGGTGTAAATGATACCGGTAACAAGGAATATCAGAATAAGGTCGGATAAAGTGTTAAAAGCAAAACTGAATTGTGAAAATAGGGGTAACAGTAATATAAACTCAATTATCAATATCAGCTGAACACCCAGGCACATCGGGCACCATTTCTTAAGTACAAATCCCTGGTAATAAATCGAAAACAGAGGATACGGTACTGATAAGGCAGACAGGATGGCTAATAGGGAAAGACCCTGTTCATTTAGATTAAGAAATAAGAACAATAATCCCCCTGTAAAATATACAAAACCGGTATCAGCCCAGCCAAACCATCCGAATATTTTTGAAGCTTTGTCGTTTAATACTGTATTGCAGTTTGTAGCTTTATTAAGGTGGCAGAGTTTATCAGTCAATGATAAATGAACTTCAAATTCATGAAGGATCAGAAGAACAGAAAGTAAAATCCCTGTACTTTTTGTAAGAAATAATAACAGACTTATTTTATCAGACAATAGCTCACCTGAAATAAAAGAGCTAACCGATGCAAGGATGATAAACAGTAAAAATGCAAAAATTGTTAGCGGTAAAATTGCATTGTTGATCATTTCATCCTGCCATTTACTTCTGTAGTCTTTTTCACCTGATCTTTCATCAGGATTAAGCAGTATGATCGCACCGGAACATCTTTCAAGATACTCTTTAGCAGTGATTTCTTTTTTTGATCTATATGATTCATAAAATGTTACCTTATCATTGCTGATATCTGACACAAATGCAATCTGTCCTCCTCCGTTCCTAAAATGAACTATATAAGGAGCCGAGATTTCCATAATCTCTTCAGTCTGATATTTTAAGGGGTAGTGTTCAATATTCCACTCATTGAGGCTATCGCAAATGCTCTTGAATGTAGGATAATTGGAATTCGATTTAAGCGCTTCCTTTACTGAACTTCTTAATATGGGTAAACGGAAATGCCTGACTGCCCTCTGGATTACAGAGACTGTATTATCTTCTCTCGTTCTTTTCATATTCCAATGCTATTTCTTTTCCTTTTATTAAAGACAAAAAGAGGTCATTCATTTCTTCAGCCATCCGCTTGGCTGCAAATTTCTTAATAAAGCTTTTATGGGCTTTATTTGCAAGTTCGCTTCTTAAGTTATTATTCTCTGCCAGGGTGAGAATCGCATATGATAATTCTTCTATTATGAAAGTTATATCTCCCTCCTTACTTATAACAGGATTAACAAACAGACACTCATCATCAGACAGAAGCTCATCCAGACCATTAATTCTTGAAACTATTAATGGGATCCGATTTGCCATCATTTCAAGTAAAGTATAAGGACAGTGATCATAAACTGAAGGTGCGATACCTATATCAGCAATCTTGTAAAACGAGGTCACAAGGTCTTTGGGCAGGAATCCTGTATATGTCACTTTCCCGAACGAGGATTGAAGTTTTTTCTGGCAATCCTGGATGTTACCCTGACCCAATAACACTAATCTCAGGTCAGGATTTTGTTTGCAGGCTTCCTCAAACGCCTCAATAAGAAGAATAATTCCCTTACATGGGTCGATCCTTCCTGAAAAAAGAATAATTTTGTCATCTCTCCGAAAGCCAAGCTTCTCACGCAATTCATTCTTCTCCACCTTTGAAATTGATTTGTATTCACTGTAATCCAGTCCGTTATGAATAACAGTAACCTTTTTCGGGTCAATCGCATACTCATTTACCAGGAAATCTTTCATATAACTGGTTACTGATACTATATGATCAGATAGTCTATACATATTCCTCTCCTGAGATAATGTAAATTCAATGTTATTTGAAGGTTTATCGATATTAAGATCCGCAAGTTTCTTACGGTTGCCCTCAAATATCTGCTGCCACTGTGCAAAGTGTACTATGCTAATGACAGGAAAGTTAAGACATTCCTTAAGTTTGACAGCAATCGGAAGGTCATCTATATAGTTGATGTGAAATATAACATTGCCGTTTTTTGGTATATAATCAGACAACAACCTGACAACGGCAGAGGCATATTTTTTCTCAAAAGAATTGTTTTGTGCTGATTGATAAAACGGGGATGGAATTGTAGCTTCAATAATCCGGTCAGCCCCGGTTCTTATTGAAAATTCTTTACAATCATTACTTTTGTATGAAATTATGCAGATATTAATACCAGGGATTGCCAGTAGTGACCGGGTCAATTCCCTGATATAGGTACCTATACCATATTGCATGCCCCGGGAATTTGATTTGAAAATGAAAAGAGAGATCATATTATATCACTTTAGTAATAGGTTACATGTCCTCTGAAGTTCTTTTCTGTTATTTCTTTCAAGCTCATCGTTTGAAAACCAGCTGTTCTTACCTATCGGATGCCAAAGATGAAAAAGAGTTCCGGGAGAATAATAGATGGGCAAATCTAACATTTCAAGGCGTTTTATTCTTTCAGTATCTTCCGGTCCCCAGCCATAGAAATTCTCATTTTCGCCTCCCGCTGCCAGGTATTTTTCTTTATTCACAACAAATGCTCCGCCAACCGAATGGTATCCATGCATTAGCCTCATGACAGGTACCCGTTTCAGGAGGATTTCAATATTCAGCAACTTTTTAAACAAATCGCAACTGATTCTATCGCAAGAATAAAACCTTCCATCATAAGGTAAACTTAGCACAGCCTCATTTGTACGTATTTTACTTATGGCATCTGCGATATGATCCGGAGGGGCTATTGAATCCGCATCCCAGACTCCAATAATAGGAGTATCAGAAGTATTGATTAATATGTTTAGCCATTTTGTCCTGTGAAAAACCTCATCGGAATCCTCAACATAATCATATCGTAATCCCTCCAGATTAACTTCCGGAAAATACCTGCGAACGGAATCAGCTTCAAGGATTATGAATTTTGTTCTGAAATGCTGGAAGGTATATTTAATAAGCGTTTCAATGTTTTCCTTACGTTTTTGAGAATCGATACGGAGGGGAACCAAGAAGGTGACGTCTGTTAAATCTATTATCTCGTTATCTTCAGAAATTTTAATTTTATATGATATTCCTTCCGTTTCGAGACATAAAGATTGCCTGGATAAAAGAGAAATAAAAAATGAATCCAACTCATCTTTTCTAAAGAATTTTTTGCGTTGATTTGCCTTCTTTATTTTATTGATCCATTCATATAATTTCAGTTTTTTAGAATATTCAATTATTTTGCCTTTCAAAAGATCATTATGCAGGTTGATTTCAGTTTTGTCCGGCTCAATTCCCAAATATCTCAACTGCTCAATAGCAATTTCATCAGCATATTCCATCTGTTTAGCTCGCTTCTGAACAGTGATCTGCTGTTCATGGAACCGGTAATGTAAGAGTACTTCTGGTATATTTGTGATGTGAAAATGCCTTGCTGCACGCACAATTAAATCATAATCAGCAGAATAGTAATACTTTATATTGTACTGTAAATTAAACTTCTTTAAAAAATCATTTCGCAGAATCAAGGTAGGGTGTATAAAGCAGTTGTTAAATAGCAGAATTACTTTAATTCTCTCATAATTTGACTCTCTGAAAATATCTCCTTCTTTACCAAAATATCTGAATCCACTTCCCGCGAGACCTATATCAGGATTTTCTTCCATAAATATGTATTGTCTTTCTAGTCGCTGCTTCAAAGCAACATCATCTGCATCCATTACAAATATGTATTTACCTTTTGCAATACTCATTCCTTTATTCCTCGAAGGATAATTACCAATATTTGCCGGATTGCTCAGAATTTTAATTCTTTTATCTATAAATGATTTGATTATTTCAAGACTATTATCAGTTGAACCATCATTTATTATAATAAATTCAAAGGAAGCATATGATTGATCCAGTATGCTTTGAATGGCTTCACTTAAGAATTTCCCGGCATTATATACCGGCATTACAACTGAAATATATGGATAATCAGACATCTTTTTTAGATTTCAATTATTCTTCCATTCTATCGGATGTTAATAGGTGCTTTTTAAAATCTGGTCGCATTGCTTCATTTAAAATATATAATCCCAAACCAGCAAATCCGTTAAGTCCAAGGTTAGATTTGTCTAATTCATCGAGCCATGAATTCCACTTTCCCTCATTATCAATAAACCTAAATGCTCTATCAAATGATCCCGGGCTCAAGTCATAAGTCTCTAGATATGGTTGATAAATTAACTTCTTCAGATTTAAGGATGTCAGGTTATCTACAAAAGAGCCATCATCTCTAATTGCACTTAAATCTGGTCTGTTACTATTAGCTAAAGGTTGAAATAGCTCTTTTATTTCGATATCAGAAATGGATTCGAAAGCTCTTTGTGCAAGATTATGCAGGACAAAACTGTCGGCAGGAATCTCATTTTCTTTTATTCTGAACACCAGGTACTCGTGGAGATACTTCAACAACTTTCTGGTTTTAACAGGGAATAATTTCAGTTTATACATTTCCAGAAGGAACCAAAAGAGTGAGCTAATTGTCCCAACGCTTAATGATATTATATTAAAATCAAGGTATCTTTTATGGATCAGCAACCTTTCACATTCATCCGTCAGAAATATAAGATGTTGCTTTTTTATCAGAGTATTAAGATTCTTATCATCAATTTCATGTTCAAGCAACCTTATTATATGAAATAAACCATAGCCAAAAAGGTCATCGCCTGAGTTTATAAGAATAGGATTGTTTAGACGATGCTTATATACTGTATTATCTATATCAGCCAGCGCTTCATCCGTATCTGCCTGAACAAATTTGTTTTTAACCAGGTATTCTATACCCCAGCCGATCCCGGTGAGCCCGTTTTCAAAATTTACAGGGGTGGAAGTATTGATCTGTTCATATATCTCGTCGATAAGCTCGCCGGCATAATCTTCGTAAATTTTGTTATTTGTATATCGTGAATAATGGTAAAAGAATATAGCAATCCCCATTTTGCCATTCAGCAGTCCTGGATTGTCAATAAAGCTGGCATTTAACAGGAGCACATTCGCAATCCGCTGCAAACGATTTTCAATTTTTTCTAGGAGCAGATTATTATTATCAGTCCGGTTCATTTGTTTTTGACTTTCACTGGTTAAACAAACAGGACAGTTTCAGACAATAAATTTCGGCAATAAAGGGGACATGATTGCAATAAAAAAGCGGACAAAACTGGACAGAAGTGGACAAAA
>Ga0315293_10003774_pt1 | contig 14542 bp, 15 predicted proteins | sample YL17G13_20_MG_FD_203071 | JGI IMG/M metagenome (GOLD analysis project Ga0315293, IMG submission 203071) | Sediment microbial communities from Yellowstone Lake, YNP, Wyoming, USA - YL17G13_20 | ecosystem: Environmental > Aquatic > Freshwater > Lake > Sediment | place: USA: Wyoming | collected... | reverse complement strand
CGGCCGGCTCGGCCGGCGCGGCCGGCTGGCGGGCCACGCCGCCCGCCTGGCGATGGTGGCGGCTCTCTTCAAGGAACTTCTCACCTGCGGTCACTGCCATTACCCCCTCCGCCGGCCACGGCGGAACACCCCGGTTTCCGCCCGGGCATCTTGCCGGCGCTATCGATATTATGTACCGCTATTCCGCTATCGTGCTACTGCGCGCCCGCCCCCGGCGGGCCGCCGTCAAGGAACTCGATGAGCCCGGGGCCCTGCCACCGGGCGCGGCCGGCACGCACCGTGTCTTCGGCCTTCTTGCGGCTCATGCCCCGCTCCCGCCCGGAAACCGACACGATGTCGGTCGTGCGCCCCTTGTGCGGCGATTCACAGGCGCCCGCGCGCGTCCGCGCGTCCTGTCGCGCCAGGTTGGGCTGGGGCGCGCCGTAGCAGTGCATTATCCCGGCACACTCGTAGCAGCTGACCAGCGGGTGCCCTCGCGTCCCCTTGCCGATGGCCGCCTACCCCCTTCGAGCCATGTTGTCTTCGCCACGCCGGCCCGTCGACCGGCCGACCGACGACCGCACGAACCGGTACAGCCCCAAAAGCACGGCCGCGCCGCCCGCCACCTGCACCACCCCGGGATACTCGCCGAGGATCACGGCGGCCAGCGCCATCGCCCCCACCGGCTCGCCAAGCAGCGTCACCGCCACCGCCGACGCCGATACGTAGGCCAGCGCCCAGTTGAACACGGTGTGACCCAGGAGCGTGGGCAGGAGGGCCAAGAGCAGGAACAGCCCCCACTCCCGTGCCGGGTACGGCCCAAGCGGCGTGCGCGTCAGAAGGCAGCCCAGAAGAAGCCACGCCGCGCACGCCAGGTACACGAGGAACACGTACGGCAGAAGTTCCAGGCGCCGCCGCACGCCGCGGCCGATGATCAGGTAGCCGGCCATAAGAAACGCCCCGGCAAGCGCCAGAAGGTCCCCCAGAAGCGGCGCCGGGCCCCCGCGCCAGTCGTTGGCCCCCACCGCCACCGCCCCCAGCATGGCCAGAAACGCCCAGGCCATGGCCCGCGCCGGCACGCGCTCCCTGAAGACGAGAAACGACGCCGCCATGACGAACAGCGGGTCAGAGGTGACCAGGATCACGGCGCTGGCGATCGACGTCAGCCGCAGCGAGGTCGTCCACGCCATGAGGTGCAGGGCGAGCATCGTGCCCGCCGCAAGGCACGCCAGCAGGTCGCGCGCCGGCGCCCGGCGGAGGGCGCCGAGCGTCGGGCGGACTGCCACCGGGGCCAGAAGCAGCAGGGCAAAGGCGACCCGGTAGAGGTTTATCACCAGCGCCGGCGACGCCGAAAGGCGGTTCAGCACGGCGGAGAACGAGACGCCGATGATTGATGCCGCGAGGGCCGCATATAGCTGGAACCGGGGCATACCCTGGCCCGTGTCCGCCGCCCCCTTTTTGTCCTGCTAAGTAATGTTATACATTTCAGGCGATTCGCCGTCAAGATGCTTTGAAGTGCTTTACGGCGGTCTTTTGGCGTGATTCGACCCGGCGCGCCCCCGGCCGCCCCCGTCCCGGCGGCAGCAGGATTTCCTTATGTATCCATCCAAATAGTGATCTGGGGGCGAGGGAGCGGTCGCGGTTTCTCATCTACCGTGCAGGGGAGGAGAGGGGATTGCCCGAGGAGATCACAATATCCCTAATCAAGGCCGACATTGGGGGATTCGTCGGCCACTCAAGCGTCCACCCCGACCTTCTGGCATGCGCCCGTGACAGGATGGCCCGCGCCGTGCAGGAGGGGCTCCTGATCGACAGCCACGCCACGGCGGTCGGGGACGACGTCGAGCTGATCATGACACATCGGAACGGGGTTGACTGCGAGAGCGTCCACCGCCTGGCCTGGGAGACCTTCCTGGCCTGCACGGAGCGCGCCAAGAGGCTCAAGCTGTACGGCGCCGGCCAGGACCTGCTCTCGGACGCGTTCTCCGGCAACGTCAAGGGCATGGGCCCGGGCGTGGCTGAGATGACGTTCCAGGAGCGGGCCAGCGAGCCAGTGATCGTATTCATGGCCGACAAGACCGAGCCCGGGGCCTGGAACCTGCCGCTTTTCAAGATTTTCGCCGACCCGTTCAACACCGCCGGCCTGGTCATCGACCCCAAGATGCATGCCGGCTTTCGATTTGAGGTCCACGACCTCATCGAGCACAAGCGGGTCGTGTTCTCGACCCCCGAGGAGATGTACGACCTCCTGGTCCTCATCGGCGCGCCGGGGCGCTTCTGCATGAAGGCCGTGTACGCCAAGTCGGGCGAGATCGCGTCCGTCTCCAGCACGCAGCGCCTGAACCTCATGGCCGGCCGCTACGTGGGCAAGGACGACCCGGTGTGCGTCGTGCGCTGCCAGAGCGGGCTGCCGGCGGTGGGCGAGGTGCTCGAGCCGTTCGCCTTCCCGCACCTGGTGGCGGGGTGGATGCGCGGCTCGCACAACGGCCCGCTGATGCCGGTGTCACTGCAGCAGGCGACGCCGACGCGCTTTGACGGCCCGCCGCGGGTCGTGGCGCTGGGCTTCCAGCTGTGCAACGGGCACCTCGTCGGCCCGCAGGACTTCTTCGCCGACCCGGCCTTCGACCGCGCCCGCCACCAGGCCCTCGAAATCACCGACTACATGCGGCGGCACGGGCCCTTCGAGCCGCACCGCCTGCCCCTGGACGAGATGGAGTACACGACCATGCCCGAGGTCATGAAGCGGCTCAAGCCGCGGTTTGCGCCCATCGAGTAGGCCGGGGAGAAGCCGCAAGGCCCGGGGGGTTGGCCCGGGCCTTGCCCTATCCCCGCCCACGGGCCGCGGGCTCGGGCTACAGGATCTGGCCGTCCTTCAAGATCGTCCGCCCGTCGACGACGACGGTCGGCCGGAGCAGGATGACGTCTATGTGCACGGGCACGCGCACCGTGCCGCCGAAGCCGTCGTTGGAGCCGAACGCCACGTGCGCCGTGCCGCGGACCTTCTCGTCCTCGATCACCACCCCGCACAGCGTCGCGCCGCCGTTGGTGCCCAATCCCAGCTCGGCCAGGTTGTGCCCCGCCTCGCCATGCAGGTCGAGCACCTGGCGCAGGCGCTCGGCCGCCTCACCGCCGTCGATGCTCGCCGCCTTGCCGTTTCTGACCTCGACGCGCACCGGGCGGTCGACGCGGCCGATGCCCGAGATGCTGCCGTCGATGACCACGGTGCCTGACGCGCTGCCCTCCAGCGGGGCGCCGAACACCTCGCCGGCCGGGAGGTTGCCGAAGTCGCCGCGCCGGCGGTACAGGCCGGCGTCGGGGAGCATGCGCCGCCCGGTCAGGTCGAGGGTCAGGTCCGTCCCCGCCGGCGTCGTCACGCGCGCGACGCGCGCCCCGCCAAGCGCCGCCGCGAGCGCCTCGGTGTCGCGCGCGATGACGGTGTAATCGGCGCCGACGGCGCGGGCCATCGTGTCGGCGTTTATCTCCGGCATGCTGGCGATGCGCGAGCCGGCGGCTGAGGCCGCCCGCCGCGCCTCGGTGTGCGAGAGTGAGCGGCTGGTGGCCAGAAAGCAGGCGGCGGCTGCGCGCATCGCCGCCGCCACGGCCGCCGGCGGCTCCTGGCCGTGGTTTCCCCGCGGCAGCATCTCCATGAGCGCCACCTCGGCGCCGGCGCGCCGCGCCGCCTCCCAGAGCACGACGCCCATGGCGCGCGCCGGCTCGTCCGTCACCACCAGGACGCCCTCCTTGGGCCGCACCGCCAGGCACTCCAGGACCGCGACGTCGGCGGCACGCGCCACAAGTCGCGGGTCGGCCGTCCCCGCCCCAGGTCCGGTCACGTCCACCACCCCCCCATCTTGCCCTGCACGGGCCTCGCCCCGCCTCGTTTCGCCGGCCTCGTTCCGCCCATCACACCTCGCCCGCAAAGATGCGCCGCAGCTCGGCGGCGGTCGCGGCGGTCAGGGCGTAGATGTGCTCGGCCAGGTCCACGTCCAGCGTGCCGGTGCCGCACGAGGGCGTGATCAGCGCCTGCCGCGCGGCAAGCGTCCGGTCGACGCCGTGGCGCGCCAGGACGTCCAGGTACTCGTCGAAGCGCCGGGCAAGCGATGCGGCCGTCTCGCCGCGGGCCCGCTCGTTCGTCGGCACGAGCCCCCAGCCGATCACCCCGCCGCGGCGCAGGAACGCGGCCAGGTCGTCAGCGTAGACCAGGAGCGACGGGAAGTACTCGTAGGCGTCGAAGTCGACGACGGCGACCCGCGACGCGAAGAGGATCGACCAGTCGGCGCGGGCGCAGACGTGACAGCCGGGCACGGCCCCCGCCCCGAGGATCGCCCCGAATACGGCGTCCAGGGCGCCCTCGATGTCCGCCCGCTGCAGCCCGACGAACATGGATTGGCCGTAGGCGTACATCCCCGGCTCATCCACGAAAATGACCGGCGTGGCGCCCAGGCGCGAGAGCTCCCCGGCCTGCCAGCGGGCGTGGGCCTCCAGGGTGCGCACGATCATCTCGCGCGCGGTGTCGTCGTAAAACGCCGGCCGGAGGTCGGGCGACGTGACCTGCAGCCCCACGGTGAGCGGGCCGCTCACCTGGCCCTTGACGAATCGCGGCCGGGCGCCGCCGTCACCCAGCGCCGCAAGGAGCGCCCAGAAACCCGCCGCCGCCGCGCGCGGCAGGGCGAACCGCCCCAGGGCCGCCGCGTCCCCGGCCGCGGCGTCGAGGTAGACCCCGAACAGGGCCGCCTGGGCGTCGAGGTAGCCCGCATCGTCGCTTGACAGGCGGAGCTTGCCCCCGTCAGCGGCGCGCACCACGCCCAGCTCCAGGAGCAACGTGAGGTACTGGTTCACGAAGCCTTCAGCCGGGCTGCGGCGCGGCAGCTGCGGCCAGTGGGGGATCTCCGGGAAGGTCGCCTGGACGAGCCGCATGGCGGCGCCGGGGTCGGCGTGCGGCAGGCTGCCGACGCCCGTGGCCGCAAGCGGCGGCAGTGACGGCGGCACGGGCGGCGGCACGACCGCCGGCATCGCACCTGGCTTCACACATGACATACACTCACCCCCCGCCACGGCCCGCCGCGCTGAGCACGGCGGGCGCCCCAGCGGACTTCAAGGCGAAAGCCCCATCTCCTGCTGGAACTCATCCAGGAACGCCGTGTCGTCGGTGAAGCGGCGCGCGTGCTCGAGGTAGCGCCGCCGCGCCGCCGCGCGGCTTTCGCGGTCGACGCGGAAGCTTCTGGCCGCCGCCGCGAAGTCCTCGCGGCCCAGGGCGTCCGCGCCGCGGTCGAAGGCCAGCCGCTTGGCGCGGGTGACCAGCTCCTCAAGCTCAGCGCACGAGAAGTCGCCCGTTCGCGGCACGACCTCGGCGCGCAGGAATTCCAGCGCCGCCGGCGCGTCCATGGCCAGGGGCGGCCCGGCCCGCCGCGAGGCCGGCTTCAGGCCCAGGTGCACGGCGAGCACGTCCAGCCGCGCCGCGTCGCCGGGGTAGAGCAGCGGGACCTTGTAGTCGAAGCGCCCGGCGCGCGTGAACGCCTCGTCCAGGAGCTCGGGCATGTTCGTCGTGCCGACGATGATCGCCTCGCGGCCGGGGTCGCCCAGCCACTCCAGGAACTGCGAGAAGACGCGGCGCGTCTCCTCGCCCGCCGAGTCGGTCGCAGCCGCCCGCCGCCCGAAGCGGTCGATCTCGTCGACGAACACGATCGCCGGCGACATCTTCTCGGCCAGGCGAATGGCGCTCTTCATCTTCTGGCCCGACTCGCCGAGCCACTTGGAGTAGATGTTCTCAGTCACCAGGTTGATGAACGGCAGCTCGACCTCGGCTGCCAGCGCGCCGGCAAACAGGCTCTTGCCCGTGCCCGGCGGGCCGAAGAACAGGATGCCGCGCGGCAGCGGCAGGGCGAAACGCCGGGCGCGCGCCGAGTCGCGCAGCACGTTGATCACGTACTTGCGGATGAAGTCCTTGATCGCCTGGTAGCCGCCGATGTCGGCGAACGAGTACGTCGGGTCGCGGACCTCGAGCATGCCCGAGCGCTTGACGAGCTCCGCCTTGAGGCCCTTGACCGCGCCGGGGTCGAGGCGGCGCAGGCGCTGGTACGACTCCAGGAGCACGCTCTCCAGCTGGTGCAGGTTGAGGCCGGCGGTGGCCATCACCAGATCGCCCGCCCGGCCCTCGTCGACCGTGACGCCGAGCTCGGACCCGATCGACCGCACCATCGACTCGCGCTCGGCGGATGAGGACGGGTCAACGGGGATCACCACCACCAGGTCGCGCGTGAAGTCGTCGAGGATGCGGCCGGCGTCGGCGGTCAGGATGAACACGGTGGAGCCGCGCGCGATCACCCCGCTGTCGAGCGACCAGGCGCGCAGGGCGGACTCGAGCCCGCTCTCCCACTCGCGGTTCTCGGCCAGGTTCTGGATGATGAACGCCGTGGTATGCCCCTTGAGCAGGGGGTCGACCTCCCGCAGGGCGGACCGGAACTGCGTCATCTCCACGCCGATGTCGTGGCCGATGCGCTGCGCCAGGCCACTGGGCCCGGGGCTCTTCTGGTAGCGCTCCCAGCGCGGCCCCTCGGCGTCGCGCCGCAGGCGGGAGAGCCCCTCCCAGCGGTCGTAGGCGAGCACGTGCTCGTAGCGCTCGCAGCCCGGGCCCGCGGCGATGTGCTGGCGCAGCTGGAGCACGCGGCGGGGGTCGGTGGTCTCAAAGCATATCACCGGCGAGTAGTTGCTGCGGCGCTTGATCAGGCCGTCCTCGATCCAGCGCTGGTCGAGCTGCGGTCCGGAGGCCACGCTCACACCCCCCAAAGCCGCGGTCGGGCGGGTCTTCAGCCGCAGGGCGACGTGAACTCCCGCCGGCACACGACGCCCAGGCGGCGCAGGTGCGCGACGAGGCGGTCGGCGGCGGCGCGGTCGCCCTCCCCCGCCGCCTGCCCTTGCGTTGCGCCCGTCCGGCCGCCGGCCCCGCGATCGGAAACGAGCAGGCGTGAACCGACGATGACGACCTCGATGGCGTCGCTCACGGCCGGCGCCCCCCCGGCGGGCCCGCGCCCACGGCGCCCGCCGCCGCCGGCCCGGTGCCCGTATCGTCGAGCCGGCACTCAGCGACGGTCTGGGCCGGGCTCTTTTCTACCCGGCTTCTGACCTTGACCGGCAGGCCCAGGGCGCGCAGGGCGCGCTCGAGGTTCTGCGACTCCTCCTCGCACGCGGTGCCGGGGAAGCCGCTGAAGTCGGCGCGCAAGCCGCCCTCACGATCGACGATGACCTCGATCCGCGGCACTTTTTACCACCACCCCACCGCCCGGGCGCTACAGTTCACCGCGGACGACGACCGCTCGGCGGCGGCCCGCGGTGCGCCCGGGGTCTTTCACCTCGACGTCGTAGTTCATGTCCTTGAGCGCCCGCGCCACCGCCAGGGCGACGAAGTTCTGCATGATGTCCTCCCGGTACTCGGCGGCCAGGTCCGGACGCTCGTAGTCGTCGTAGAGGAATCGCACCTCGCCCGTGGCGCGGTCAACCTCGATGCCCACCCCGCGCTGGAAGGCCGGGGTGTACAGGGCGATGTCGCACGTCCGCCGGCGCAGGAAGTAGTCCAGGACGTGGTCGCCGACCTTGCCGCGGTGCTCCACCGCCGCCGCCTCCACCGCGGCCCGCAGGAGGCCCCAGCCGGGGTCGTCCTGGAGGTCCGCCCCGCCCGCCACGGCGTCAAGGCGGATTTCTGTCGTGTACGAGGTTATCTGGCTCACTGCCAACCCTCCCCGGCCTCAGTCAAGCAGGATCCGGCCGCGCAGGAACTCGGACCGCCGGCGCTGCCACTCGGCGAGCGTCTCTCGCGCCTCGGCCACCTGGGCGCGCAGCTCCTCGCGGCGCCGCGCCGGACCGGCACCCGCGGGGCCGGCGCCCGCGAGACCGGCGTCCGCCGGCGCGGGGCGACGGCCCGCCGCCGGCGCCGTCCCCGTTGCCGCAGCAGCCTCCGTCCGCCCGCGGCGCGCGAGCTCCAGCCTTCCGACCGCCAGCCGGGCGCGCAGGGCCGCGGCACGTTCGCGCCGTTCCTCGCCGGTGGCGGCGCCCGGCGTGCCGTCGCGGCGGCCGATCACGACCAGGCCCAGCTCATCCTCCAGGGCGCGCAGGGCGGATTCCAGCTCGCCGGCGGGAAGCCCGCCGAACTCGCGCTCCCACTCGGCGGCCAGCACGCCGCGCACGCGGGTGGAGCCGTCCTGCTCCAGCCAGTGGTCGAGGATCTCGCGGTCGCGCGGCGCGGCATCGGGCTTTGTGGGGGCGGGCCGGCGCGGCGCTAGCGGCGCGGGCGCCGCGGCCCCCCCCGCCGTTTCCAGCCGCTCGAGCTCGTCGGTGGCGCGCGCCACGCCCGTCCGGAGGGCGCCGATGTGCTCGTCGAAGCGCCGCAGCTTCAAGCGCCGCCAGACCTCGACCGTGACCAGCGCGCCGGCGATGTACGTCGGGAGCGCGGCCGTGCCGACCGCCGCCGCCAGCGGCCAGCCGGACAGGCCGCGGAAGACGGCACGCACCGCGGCCGCCGCCGCCAGGACCGCCGCCGGCGCCTCGGCCGCCAGGACCAGCCGGCTCCTGCGGGAGTAGTGGAAGCGACCCTGCAGGTACAGGGCGCCGAGCAGCAAGAGCCACAGGAAGATGACGGCCACGGTGATCAGCCAGCTCAACCGCGATCAGCCTCCCTCAGGATGGCGCGCGCCCGGTCAAGGTCCTGGGCGTCGTTGATGTTGAAGAACAAGACCCGCGGGTCGCCCCAGCGGGCGATCTCCGCCCCTTCGACGAAGGCGGTGCGCACCGCGCCGAGAAGGGCCGTGGCGGCGGGCACCCGCCCCGGCGCCGCGAGGGCCCGACGCGCGGCGTCAAGGCACGCCGGCCCGTACAGCGCACAGAGCGGCTCCAGCCCCGCGGCCGTGCGCGGCACCAGGGCGTCAAACCCGGGGTCCGCGCCCGCCGCCCCGCCGCCCGCCGCCCGCACGCGGGCCACCATCGCCGCCAGAAGGCCGCTCCCGGCCAGGGGCATGTCACACGCCAGCACCAGGCACCACGCCCCCCGCGCCGCCGCCAGCGCGGCGTGAATGCCCCCCAGCGGGCCCCGGCCGGGGTACAGGTCGGGCACGACGTCATCGGCCAGGCCCGCGAACGGCGCGGGCCGCGGCGTCACCACGACCACCCGGTCGGCGCCCGCCTCGCGCAGCAGCGCGGCCGCGACCGCGGCCATCGGCCGGGGCCCCGCGGGCGTGGGCAGCGCGATGAGCGCCTTGTCCGGGCCCAGGCGCGCGCTGGCGCCGCCGGCGAGCACCGCCCCCAGGAGTCTCACGGCGTCCCCGTCCACCGCCTCACGCCCCTGCCGCCGCGCCACCGCCGGCCCTGACGCCCACCGCCGCCAGGATGAGGCCGGCGATCCCCGGCACGTCGTTACGGTCGAACACGGGCACCCCCGCCGGGGCCGGCTCCGCCCCCGGGCGGGCCGCCGCCACCGCCAGCAGCAGCCGGCCGCCGGGCGGCATCCGTCCACCCGCGCCGCGCTCGCCGCCGCCGCGCACCTCGACGCAGCGCGCCGCCTGGTCGCCGAAGCCCTCCACGAGCACGAGGTCGACGTCGCCCAGGAGGCCCACCGCCTCAGCCAGGGCCATCTCGCCGCCCCCCATCCGCAAAAGGCCCAGGGCCCCCGGCGAGATGGCCGCGACGGCCGCCGCACCCGCCGCTTTGAAGCGCCACGTGTCCTTGCCCGGCCGGTCGAAGTCAAAGCCGTGCCGCGCGTGCTTCACGGCGCCGACCCGCAGCCCGGACCGCGAAAACTCCACCACCAGCCGCTCCAGGAGAGTCGTCTTGCCGCTGCCCGACGGCCCCACCAGCGCCACCACCGGCGGCCCCGCTCCCGCCCCCACGATGCGGCCCACCCCCTTAGGCCCGGCGCTCGGCCCGGTAGGCTGGCGCGAGCACGCACGCCACGGCCAGCGACGCCAGCTTGCCGGCCGGGGTGTCCAGGCGCGTATTGAGCAGCACGGGGGCGGCCGCCCCGACGACGACGCCAGCCATGGTCGCCTGGCCCAGGTACAGCAGGCACTTGCCCAGGATGTTGCCGGCGTTGATGTCCGGCACAAGCCAGATGTCAGTCGCCCCGGCGATGCGGCTCTCCACGCCCTTCCGCCGCGCCATCTCGGCGCAAAAGACCATGTCCAGCGCCAGCGGCCCCTCGACCACGGCGTCGCCGAACTCGCCCCGGCCGCCCATCTCGGCCAGGGCCGCGGCGTCGGTGGTGGCGACGATGTGCGGGTCGACCTTCTCCGTGCACGCCACGGCCGCCGCCCGCGGCTGCGCGACGCCCAGGCGCCGCGCCAGCTCCAGGGCATTCAGCAGTATCTGGCGCTTGGTCGGAAGGTCCGGGGCCGGGACCATCCCGCCGTCGGTCATGAACACCAGGCGGTCGTACCCGGGAAGGTCGTACACCGCGACGTGACTCAGGATCCGGCCGGTGCGCAGGCCGTGGTCGGCGTCCAGCACGGCGCGCAGGAAGTCGCCGCTGGAGACGGTGCCCTTGACCAGCACCTCGGCCTCCCCGGCGTGGACCAGGCGCGTCGCCTCCTGGCTTGACGCCTGCGGGCCGGGGGCGTGCACGACGCGCACCGCCCAGTCGCCGAGGCCCGCCCGCGCCGCCGCGGCGCGGATCGCCACCTTGTCGCCGACGAGGATCGGCCGCGCCAGGCCCTCCTCGACAGCATCCCACACCCCGACCAGGATATCCTCGTCGTCCGCCCCGGCGACGCTCACGGTGACCGGCCCCTGCCGGCGCGCGCGGTCGAGGAGGCGCAGGAAGTACGGCGCCCCGGTGAGCCCCTCGCGGCCCGGTCCGTCCATCTTCTCAGTCATCAGCGTCATGCGCTTCACCCCCGCCCGCCGCACTTCGCGCCGCCCGGCGCCCGCGACGGCCCCGCCTCAGTACTGGCGCGGTTCCTCCTCGCCGCGCAGGACGCGCAGCGCCCCTCCAGCCATGGCCGAAAGCTCATCCTCGCCGGGGTCGACCTCTACGCCGGCGATGAACGAGACGCGCGCCGCGATGCGTTCCACCAGGTACCGGCTGCGGGCCATGCCGCCGGTGATCACCACCCGGTCGACGTCGCCCGCCAGCGCCGCGGCCATGGCGCCGATCTCCTTGGCCACCTGGTAGCACATCGCGTCCAGCACCAGCGCCGCGCGCGCGTCGCCGCCGAGCGCCCGCTCCTCGGCCGCCGCCACGTCGCGCGTTCCCAGGTACGAGAAGACCCCGCCGCGGCGCGTGAACAGGTCCTTGACCGCGTCGCGGCCCTGGCCGCGCCCCGCGGCGTCAAAGCACGCCTCGATGACCCCGTACAGGGGGAGGCCGCCGCTGCGCTCCGGCCCGAACGGCCCCTCCTCGTTGGCGTTGTTGACGTCGACCATGCGGCCGCGGCGGTGGGCGCTCACCGACACGCCGCCGCCGAGGTGGGCGACCACGAGGTTGCAGGCGGCGTATTCCCTGCCCATGGCCGCCGCCACTTTCCGCGCCACGACGCGCGTATTGAGGGCGTGGGCCAGGCTGACGCGGTCCATGCCGCACTGCCCCGAAAGGCGCGCCATGTCGTCGAGCTCGTCGACGGCCACGGGGTCGACGACGAACGCCGGGCAGACGAAAAGCGCCGCCAGGTCGCGGGCGATGGGGGCGCCGAGGTTGGAGGCGTGCTCCCAGCGCGGCCGCTCCAGCAGGTCATCGACCATGCGGTCATTGACCAGGAATGTGCCGCCGGGCACCGGCCGCAGCACCCCGCCCCGCCCAACCACGGCATCGGCGGCGCCGGCCCCGGCAGGTAGCCCCCAGCGTTCCAGGAGCTCCAGGATGCAGGCGGCGCGGTACTGGCGCTGTTCGGCGATGCGCCCGAACCGGCCGAGCTCGGAGTCAGGGTGGCGCACTGTCTCTTCGTGCAGCGCCTTCTCGCCGCAAAACAGCGCGACCTTGGTCGACGTGGAGCCGGGGTTCAGGACGATCACACGCTCGCCGCCCGGCAAACAGGCGCCCACCTTCCCACCCCCCTGGCAACTGCCCCCGTAGTGGATCTTCGCCGCCGTTTCTTTTGAGTCCTCCACGAACGGGCGCGGGGCGGCCAAAGCCGCCCCGCGCGCCCCTCTACCGCCGCCGGCAGCTCACCGGCGGCGGGCGGGCCGTCCCGACCGCCTAGGGTACGATGATGCTCTTGGTGTCGTAGGGGCCGGGCTGGAAGGTGTAGTTCGTCTTGGCGACGTTGGTCACGGTGACCGTGAACACGGCGCCGCTCTTGGGCTTCTTGACCTTGTTCGACTGGAACACGACCACGCCTGAGCTGTTGGTGATGCCGGTGTCGGTGTCGCTGGTCGCGCCGCTCCACTGGCCGTTCACGGTGGCGTCAGCCAGCGGGCTGCCGTAACCGTCGACCACGTATATCGTGGCCTCGGCGTACGTGGAGGCGCCCGACTTCTTCAGCACCATGTCGATGCGCTGCACCTGCGCGACGCCGGGCTGGACCGGGCCGACGTGCTGCAGGGCGTGGTAGGCGTCGATCATGCCGTAGCCGAAGGTGCTGTCCCAGCCGACCGTCCCCAGGTCAACCGCCGTCTCGTGCAGGATGGTGCGGATGTTCTCCACGCCCGTGGCGCCGTGGGCGATGAGCAGGGCGACCGTGCCCGCCACGTGCGGCGTGGCCATGGACGTGCCGGAGAGGTAGTAGTAGCCGAACGACGTCGGGCTGCCCGAGGCGAACGTCTGCTGCAGGACGCCGTCCGGGTTGCCGTCGCCGTCGCGGTCGGTGCTGTCACCGCCGGGAGCGACGACCTCCTGGCGCGCGCCATAGTTGGAGTAGTAAGCCAGGGTCGTTGCCGAGTTCAGGGCGCCGACGGCGATGCACTCCGGGTACGCCGCCGGGTAGACCACGGTGCTGGTGCCGTTGTTGCCCGCGGCGGAGCACAGCACGACGCCCGCGTTATAGCAGTAGATGACGGCGTCGTGCACGACCGGGCCGGGGTCATAGCCCGGCGACCAGCCGAGGCTCATGTTGACGACTTTGGCGCCGTGGTCGGCGGCCCAGTACAGGCCGCTGGCCAGGCTGTCCGCGGTGCCCGAGCCCGCGGAGTTGAGGACCTTGACCGGCATCAGCGTCGTGTTGAACGCGATGCCCGCCACGCCGAGGCTGTTGTTGGTGTTCTGGGCGACCGTACCGGCGACGTGCGTGCCGTGGTAGTGGTCGTCGTTGGGATGGGCGTCGTTGTTGATGAAGTCGTAGCCCGGCGCGAACGACGCGGTGGCCAGGTCGGGAGCGACCAGGTACGCCCCGTAGTTCTCGTAGGCGATGCCGGTGTCTACGATGGCGACGATGACTGATGCGTTGCCCGTCTGAAGGTCCCACGCCTGCGGCATGTTGATCATCGGGAAGTGCCACTGCTTGGGGTAGAGCGGGTCATTTGGCGTCATGAGGGCCTGACATGTGCTGTTAGGTTGGGCGTAAAGCACGTTGGGGTTCTGCGCGTAGGCGCGCACCATGTCGGCAACGGAGTTCCCGCCGCCGATGGCCACGCGCTCGTAACCGCCACGCGCGTTGACCGCGAGCGTCCGGCCCCCGAGGGCGGAGTGTGCGGCGGCCCTGGCCGCCTCACTGGTGCCGGAACGGAACTTGACCAGGATCTCACCGGGAACGAACTCGACCCCGGCGGCGTTTTCGAGCCCCGCCGCCTGCCCCTGCGGCGCAGGCGCCGCCGCCACCGCCGCCGCGCCCGTCGCTGCCACCAGCAGAACGAGCACGCATGCCAGCATCCACCTCGGACTCCTCATCACGGCTTCCCCTCCCAGTTCATTACTGGCCAGCGCTTATGGCACTGGCTGTCTACAATGGAAATAATTCTGGGAGGGATAAGAAAATCCTGCCGCTCCCGGGCTAATTTCTACCAAAAGCGGCAAGATAACCTATCAAGCGTCGCCTTACGTCGGCGGTACAGCGCGTATGTGCCTAATCCAGCCACCCGCGGCGGTAAAAATACGCCACCATGCCCCCACTCAGGGCGATCATCGCTATCCACACGATGAGGTAACCATAGCGCCACGAGAGCTCGGGCATGAAGTGGAAGTTCATGCCGTATATGCCGGCTATGAACGTGAGGGGCAGGAATATGGAGGTCACCACGGTCAGCTTCTGCATGATGCGGTTGGTGCGGTTTGACACCAGGGATAGATAGGCCTCCAGGGCCGTGTTCAGGAGCTCGCGGTCGATCTCGATCATCTCGTGCAGCCGGGCCGCGTGGTCGTAAACGTCGCGGAAGTACAGGGTGGCGGCCGGTGAGACGAAGGGGAAGTCCGCGCGCGCCAGGCGGTCGTAGAGCTGGCGCTGCGGCCCCAGGGTGCGGCGCAGCCGCAGCAGGTTGCGGCGCACGAACGCCGCCGTGTCCAGCACGCCCTGGCTCTTGCCCGCCATGACGTCGTCCTCGAGCTCCTCGATGTGCCCCTCCCAGTGGCGCACGAGAGGGAAGAAGCCGTCAACGAGGTTGTCCAGGAGAGCGTGGAGGACGAACTCGAGCCCCAGCGCCTCATGCCCCGGCC
>Ga0315293_10003773_pt1 | contig 14543 bp, 9 predicted proteins | sample YL17G13_20_MG_FD_203071 | JGI IMG/M metagenome (GOLD analysis project Ga0315293, IMG submission 203071) | Sediment microbial communities from Yellowstone Lake, YNP, Wyoming, USA - YL17G13_20 | ecosystem: Environmental > Aquatic > Freshwater > Lake > Sediment | place: USA: Wyoming | collected... | reverse complement strand
TTTTCTATTTTAAAGCTGGGGGCAGGATCAAACCTACTCTTTATGTACAATTCTCCAGGCGTAGCATGCGTAAAAAGTAGCTTTGACCCCAGACTAGCCCGAGCGTCGATGTAGGATGGCCGCATCGACAGTCTTTTTAAATTAAGTGCCCGTCCACGATTCTTTTATTTCCGCGGGAACCAGACTTTCATCTCGCCCGCACCGCGGTTGGCCCAGGCGTAATAAGGGATGGCCAGGAAATCCTGCTCTTTTGTTGAGGAGACCTTGCCGGCCGCGCTACTTGCCGCCGCCAGCGCTTTTCCTCTGAGCACAACTACGCCCTTCAAAAGGTCCGGCCTGAACTCCGCAGAAATCTTCCCATCGTCCGGAAGAATCAAATTCAATGCTCGCCCGCCGTTGTCCGGCCCTTCAGCGCAAAAAACAATCGGGCCGCGCTGCAGGGCGACCTTGTCGACATCGTCTTTCACGGCGGCGTGGGCCACAACTCGTCGAACGGGCATGGGCAAAACGAGCTCGATCACATCGCCCTTTTTCCATCGCCTCTTGACTCGCGCATACCCTTTGTCCAGATCGAGCGCTACAACGGAACCGTTGACTTTGAGAGTGGGCTTCTCGTCATCCTTATCTAAGAACTTATAAAGATCGCTCGGCACCGCCTGGTTCATGGCCCACCCAGGAATTCGCACATAAACGGAAAATTCGGCCGGCTTCTCCGGTTCGACCGTTAACTTTACCACCCCGTCCCATGGATAACGCGTCTCTTGCTTGAGTCCGATCTTCTGCCCTTTCATATCAACCATGGCCGCGTTCCCGATGAACAAATTCACATAAAGGACATCGTCTCTGGTCGCATAGACATAGCCGGGGACCGACGGCAGAAAGCGGGTGATATTGGGCGGGCAGCAGGCTACTTCGAACCAGGCGCTCCGGACGTATTTGCCGGCCGATTCCAGCGGGTTCTGGTAGAAGAACGACATGCCGTCGAGCGATACTCCTGAGATCAGGCCGTTATACATCACCCGCTCCAGGACGTCGACATACTTGGCGTCGCCATGGAGCAGGAACAGCCGCTGTTGCCATAGGGCGTTGCCGATGGCGGCGCACGTCTCGGTATAGGCGCTCGCGTTCGGAAGTTCATAGGCGCTGCAGAACGCTTCGCTCGTATCTCGCGCACCTACTCCGCCCGTCAAATACATCTTCTTCCCGACGACATTTTGCCAGAGCCGGTCGATGGCCTTGACGTAATCGGGATATCCGCCGAGCGCGGCTACGTCGGCCATGCCGGCATACATGTACATGGCCCGGACGGCATGGCCGACCGCCTCATCCTGTTCGACGACGGGCTTGTGGTTCTGCATGTATTCATCCGAGTCATAAACGGAGAACGGATCCTTGGGGTCGTGCTTTTCGCCTCCGAAATAATGGCCGCGCTCATCAAGAAAGAATTTGGCCAGGTCGAGATAGGCGCGATTTCCCGTCACCCGGTACAATTTGGACAGGCCGATCTCGATCTCCTGGTGGCCCGGGAAGGCGCGCTTTTTAGCCGGGCCGAACGTCCGGACAAGCAGGTCGGCGTTCTTGACGGCGATGTTCAAAAAGCTCCGCTCTCCGGTCGCCAGGAAGTGGGCGACGGCGGCTTCATACATGTGGCCCACGTTGTAGAGCTCATGGCTCACGCGCAGGTTGGACCAGCGCTCTCTGCCGGCTCCCGGCGCCGGGTTCTTGGGGTCGATCGTCCGCGTCGTGTAGAGGTAGCCGTCGGGCTCCTGGGCTGTGCCGATGATCATGATCAAGTTATCGAGCTCTTTCTTGAGCTGGGTGTCGGGTTGGAGCATCAGCGTGTAAGACGCGCCCTCCATGACCTTAAAGACGTCGGAATCATTGTACCGCTTTCCCTGATGCGGTCCTTTCATGAGACCCGCCGCTTTGCGGAAATTATTCACCCGGCCGGTCTCCTCATTCTTTTTCAAAGCGAAGGGAACGGTGACCGTGCGGTTTGTTTCCAGGCGGGGCGCCCAAAAAACATCATGGACCTGGACTTGGGTAAAAGCCGCCGGCCGGATGGGGTAGTCCTTTTGTAGGTCGGCGCTAATGAATCGGATAAAGGGAAAGAAAGCCATAAAATAGATGATAAATATCATTTTTGTTAAACTCTTCATCAATCCACCTTTCGTAAGAAACCGGACCATCCAGTAGATAATAAGATTGATTCGGATTCACTTTGTTAAATTAGAAATGCGTGAATTTAAAGAATCTATGTTCGTATTTAGTTGTTTGATCTCGTATGTCAATTTTCCAATCCAACTCGCTTGGTCATCCGAAATAATTCCCGGGAAATCTTCTTTTGATATAAAAAATTTATTTTTAGATTCTCTATTAAGTCTATCCTTAAAAACAATCTCGATTTCCAAGGGTCTTTCTATTTTATTCGACAAATTCCGATTCAAAAAGTAGTAATATTTTTTCTGTCCGGGAGCTAAATAATGAATTCCATTTTTTATGATCTCTGTGTCGGATAATTTTAAATCTTTATGGATTTCAATGTCTTCCTTTATTCGGAAAAAAATATCAAAAGCAGGTCCTAATCCAATATTTTCGATTACTAGCAATGTTTCATAAAACCAACCCGATTTTGTTTGGATATAAAGACATACGTCAGGTTCAGTTTGAGCTTGCCTCATTTGTTTTGTTTCAGATACAAGTTTTGAGGTTAACAGTGCATAAACCACCGTAGCAGATGCGACAAAAAAGGAAAATATTACGGAAAAGGCTCCGCTATTTTTGTTTAAAAAATCGACTAATGCCAACATTTGAATTCCCCCCTATTATTCATAATTTCCATTATATATTTTAGTCAATTGCCAGCGAAATTCCCAGAAGCTGTACCCGTGCCGATAGCGGATTCTCGACTTTAAGCCTTGTCTGAGTTAGAACAGCACCGATGGCGGCGTTATAGTTTTGGCGCCAGATTTCCCATGGCAAGTTATCTATTTTCTCGGGAAGCTTAGTAGGTCGATATTTTCCTGACTTCAAGAGGTCCAAATCCAGCTCGTCAGATAAAACTTTTACTTGACCATGCTGATCAATCTGAATAATTTTCACTTCCTTATAAGTATGTTTTGCTTCGGCCTCGATTGTGATGAGTGCCCTGATAATAAGACTCGGTTCTTTTGAAGAATCACCTACACAAAGACAGCTTACTTCACCCCCAAACGCTGGGCTTTGGCAATAGGCAAGCAGGCCATCAATCAATGGGTGTCCGATCCCCATAAGTTCAGCGCGGCGTTTTTTCATGGCTATTTTTCTATCGAAAGTGGCCGCTTCGTAACGGGGCGATACATCACGAAAAGACAGTATATCTTTAGGTGCCTCGATCCTCACAATGTCGTCTGCAGGAATTACTACTCCACCTTGTTTAAGAATTGTTTTTTCCGCCCAATCCTTTAAATCATTCAATGTCACCCGTCCCTCGAGCTGCAAGTATTCCTGCAGATTGAACGATTTGAGATCTTGGGTAAGCATATTGAGAGCTTCATATGCTTCCTTCGCGTTCTTCAAGGCAACTTCAATCTCGCACTCAGTCCGTTCATAATCTTTATCCATGACGGCTTTCATATAGAGGGATTGGTAATTCGGCGAGGATCCTAGAAAACCCAGGATCTGCGAACGGAAATCTTCCAGAGGTTCACCTGTAGCTGGATCTACCTTTCCGAATGTTCGGGCGATTTCTCCGAGTTTCCTCTCCAGAAGCCCATAAATTCTCTCCTCAACCGTATCCCGAGCGATCAAATTGTATACCTGGCATGTATCTAGCTGGCCATATCGATGAATTCGGCCGATCCGTTGTTCCACGGCCATTGGATTCCAGGGGAGATCATAATTGAACATTATATGTCCGATCTGTAGGTTAATTCCTTCTCCCCCCGCCGACGTGCTAATAAGAAATCTGGCTCCATCGGTCTCCCAAAACTGCTCGATGGCGGCGATTTTTTCATCCAGAGGACCTCCCCGGATGACTGAGATCTTCTTTTTACCATATGACTTGCCTAGCTCATCCTTCAAAAAAGCTAGAGTTTCGAGATACTGGGTAAAAATAACAAACCTTTCATCCGGTTTTTGACGACGTAGTTCATCAATAGCGCGTGTCAGAGTCATAAATTTCCTATCCGGGCCGTCGGGAACCTGCCGGATAAGGTCTCTGACCTTTCCGATTTCATTAGGAATATTTGCATCGGCAAAGACGCCCTCTTCTCCTTCTTCTTCGCCGTCCAGGGCCCAAAACGTTTCCTCCATCATGTTTCGCGTGAGACGTTGACGGATCTGGTTGATCAATCCTTCAGAATCCGCGCTCTCGCCCAGATCGCGCCGCGTTTCGACGATTTCTGCAGCCAGTCGTCTAATCTCATCTTGAAGGTCGAGAATTTTCTCCGCCAGGGTAGAACTGGGGGATTGTTTCCGTTTCTGTTCGAGTCCCATCATCTGCCGCATCAGGAGCACGATCAGGCGGCGCCTCAATGCTTGCTTAATCGCTCGGGGACTTGACGACATAATCTTTTGAAATGTGGCCATGACAAATCCGATGGCTCTTTGTTTGGATGTTGTCCGGATTTGCCCGACTCCGGCGGCGTTGTATCCTTCACGCAAATATTCCGTCAATCTATCATAGAACAATCTTTCCCGCGCTGCCTGGTCAAATATCTGGGAATGAACCTGGCGCCGCATGAAAATCGGCTCCCCCCTCGCGTTGGTTACTTCTCTCTTTGTCCGGCGGAACATAACGCGGTTGAGGAGCCCCCGATGTTGTTCAACTGAGTCCGGAGAGTCAAACAATTGCTCATCTAAAAGCGAAATAAGAGACCAGAATTGGAATCCATCCCCCTGATGCGGCGTAGCGGTTAGAAAGAGGAGGTCTCGAGTGTGCGATTTTAGGGCTTCAGCAAGTCTGTAGTTCTGCGTCACATGGACTTTCTGACCATATCGGGTTCTGCTCAAGTGATGAGCTTCATCCAAAACCACCAGATCCCAGCGAGGGGAAGAAAGCAATCGGTCCATTCGAATAGGCCGCTTGAGTGAATCAATCGAAGCAATGACTCTATGATGGGTTTCCCAGGATGCAGGACTGTAGTCCATAAAGTCCAGTCCTAGGACTTCAAAATGTAATCGGAATGCATCTCTCAGCTCAGCCTGCCAGTTCTTGATGAGGCCTGCCGGCGTGATAACCAGGATCCGACCGGCTTCGTTACGAGCGACCAGTTCACGGATGATCATTCCGGCCTCAATAGTTTTTCCCAACCCCACTTCATCCGCGATGAGAAACCGTCTTCGATCCGACCGGACGACATCCCGAGTCAATAGAATTTGATGCGGAAGGAGATCTGTACGGCTGTTGGAGAGCTGTCCACCCGAGTTATGCAGAGGTAATTGGAAAGCCAGCTGTTTAATAAGAAAATTTTCCGGGTTGTCCCAATCGCCCTTTCGTGCCCTCTCCCAAATATCGGGAACGATCTCCAGCCTCTCAATGGGCAGCGTCTCAAGTCTCCGACCGCTTTCGCAGTCGAAAACCACATCGGCCACATAGGCCCCATAATTCTCCGACACACGCAAAACAGTCCCAACGCCCAGATCCGGACGATTCCGGACCGTCACCTGTTGTTCCGGCCTCAGCATATATTCAGTTCTGATTTCCATCCGTTATACCGCCGAACTCAGATTAAAGCTCACTGCATAGACAGGACTGCCACTGACATCCTGTTCGCAGGGCGAACCGAAAATAAAAGAAATCGGAAGCTTCTCCGTAGGATGTTCAACAATCAATTGGTCGCCTCGAATAATCCGATTGCGAAAGACCATTGCAATATTTATATTAAGACCGTTTAGCATACTCGCATGTCCCTGCAATAGATGACGGATTTTTGTTGCCATGTCTCTCATATTCGGCCGGGCAGCCAACAGGACGTCCTCAAGCCCCTCGACACGCAAAAAGCCATCTCTTATCAAAGCAGGAGGATCGTTTTGCATCGCGCGGAGAAAATCCAAAAAGCCCAAGCGCTCTGCACTTTCCGCCCAGGGAAGCGATCGTAGGTTCTTCTCTTCGATCAGATAATACTGAGCCATAAACAACCTCTCATGCCGAGCCTTCTTCTTTCTTTGGGCCCCCAAAAAGCGTCCTTTCATCCATTAAGCCAAGAATCTTACGCACCGGCTCCGAGAAGTTGCGATTCCGGCGGGCAAGGTAATCCAGCGCAGCCCGGATCTGAGGACGTCGGCCGCGGAACCTCTCAAGCCATTCCATAACGCTTTCGCCCGTTTCAGCGAGACCAATCAAAAGATGGACATAGTCAATAAACACAATGCCGGATATCCCGACCGGATTGAGTTCCTCATCAAAAAGAAGTCCTTGTGGATTTTTCGTGTCGGCGCCGAACTTCTTTTTGAGGAGATCCAGCCGCTCAAGGGGCGTTTTAACTTCATAAGTTCTCCCTCTCCCGGCTCGCCCTTTTATCATTAAACCGCTCTCTGTCAACGTCGATGGTTCCGTAATTCCTCGGGTCGCTTTATAAACTTCATCGCTCTTGATCTCCTTCCTGTCACATAGACAAGCCAGATAGACATAAGATTGGACGTCAATATCCTCCAGCTCCGGAGGAAGCGTTGTTTCTTCTGAAGTCAACTGATCAACCATCATGCGTATTTCTGCAAGCGCCTCGCGTAGGGGGACAGGCTTCCCCTCATGGTCGACCACTTGTCCATAATGTTCGCTATATAGCTCTAAACATTTTCCTATCAAGACAATGTTTCGATCTAGAAGAGACAGAAGATCTTTACCGTATCGCCCGTTCTCGATCATTCGAATCTCCGAACGGGCCCGGTCTCGGATTTTCTGTCGGATCCCTGCCCAAGATCGCCTTACTGGTTCATCTTTTCTAATTACACAGACATGGACCAGATCGTATGAAATCCCTGTTGTTTCCATTAGGTTAAGAGACGTCTCCTTCTCCCCATGAACCGGATACGCCGCAACGAGAGAGAATTCCGCTTCGGCAAGAGCTTCTAAGACGACTTCCCATGCTTCATTATCAGCATGATGAAAAGTGAAAGTCATTATCCCGTCGCTTTTTAGATTCTTTCGAGCCTCTGTAAAGACATCAAGTAATCCTTGCCTGAAATCATCGCGCGACTTCTTGCGTGTGGGATTCTCGATAATCTCGGCCGCCTTTGGCACATACTCAGGAACGAACTGTGAATATTTGTCTTTAAGAACGATTCGAAGCCAGACGTAGAAAAAATCCGAGAGTTCTGAGTAATTAACGTTCCCGGAATAGGGAGGATCTGTTACGATAATGTCCCATTTCTCTTGTATTTCTCTCAATGCCTCTCGGCTGTCCCTGCATTCGAGCACTCCTTGCCCGTTGTAAACGCAATCCAATGATTGTCGAGTTCTGCTTTCGGGTTTATTTCGGTCGTTGTCATAAGGACGCAAACAATATTCTTTGCCCTCAATCATGCGTTTAAACATATTTGGAAAGGAACCGCGAATGTGAGCCCCTTGGAAAAGAGAGTTTTCAGCCGGAGTCAATTTGGGAGCAAAATCGTGCCGGTCAAAATTTGCCTGTATCGTATTTCGATCATTGAAAAAGCGGCAAAACATATTGTTGCGTTCAAGAGATGCGGAAAAAGCGCAGCCGAGCATGTCGCGAATAGGACCATCTTCTTGCTTCATGATTGCATCGAGGAGCGTCGCCAGGGAGAGTAGTTGTCTTGGATTAAACATCTGATGCCAATAAAAATAGTGATGCGCAAGAAGACCAGATTTCGTTTTTTCTCCAAGTGGCACTTTTGACTTCGGGTAAGGCAGTTGATTTTTATGTCTCTCCCATAGCTCACTTGTTTCTTGAATCTTAGCGAGATCAGCAGTACTCACACGCTCGAAATATTTCCCGTTGTTTTTCCAGAGGATAGAAGAGAACGAAATCCCATCGCTTTCTTTTACTTTGGGTTGGTTCTTCTTCTGCAGAGAAAAAAGGTCTTCGTTCTTCTCTTCGCTCTCTTCTTCGCTATGTTTAGAGTCGCATGCAATACAATAGCCTTCGATCCCATACGGCTTCAGAGGAAGACGGACATCCTCCGGGAGAGCGCGGATAGAATCGATAATCCTGGCGTCATTGCCGCAAGAGCAACGGAATTTGCCTTTTTCAGACAGATTACCTTCTTTAGGATTGTATTCATGGCTACAAGTCGGACATTTGACTTGACCATTAAGGGGTCCTCGGAACTGCCATATTTCCCAGCACTTTGGACAGATTAGAATGGATAGTTCGACTTTTTTGCGCTTCGGCTTCGCTGATCGAAGTATTGGAGTTGCTTTTTTCGCGCACCACGGACAATTCACTATTTTTTTCTTGCTTTCTCCATATGACCAACGAATGTTTGTCCGACCTTGACCGGCAGAATATTTTCCCGCGTTTACCATGAGTTTCGAATCACCGACCATAGTGGCTGGTTCGATTTCCCAATCGAATATGCGTCCGCACTCTGGGCAACAACAGTCAGGGCAATATCTAATACTGGGCGTTTTATGAGCGATAATGTAATCGCTGAACAGCGGCACTTGTTTCCGGCAGTTTTGGTCAGTACAGATTGCAGATTTTACCCAAAAAGTATAGATAATATCCGCCTCTCCACCACAACAAGGACACTTCGTTTTATAGAGGTCTAACAAAGTATCTTTAAGCGATTTACCGGACCATTCCACCTTTTGCTCGGCGAGGCGAATATAAGCAGCATGGAGTTTATCCAAGTCTATGGGCTCAATTTCAGTCTTTACGATGAACCAGGCGACGGGATTAAGGTCGATTCCAATAACCTTGCAGCCTAAACGCAGCGCTTCAACGACCGTTGTTCCTCCGCCCATAAAGGGATCAAGGATGACCTTGGCGTTTGTTTCTGGATCATTAGTGTGGTCTTTGTAAAACTCATCCATGATCACCCGTGCCCCCGATTTTAATGGTTTTCCGTCGGGTGCCATTGGCAATGGTTTCAGCGCCCCCAATATGATTGCTCGAAATACACTCGATGCCCGCCGTGCAAACCATTTGTGCATCTGATAAACTGGCTTGAACGCATTCCTTTCAGGTACCGTCAGCCGGTTGATCTCAACAATCGGAAAGCTGTCCTCGATCGCCCGTTTCATTATTTATTCCCCAAGATCAAAAGGCTTATAAATCATAAAACCTTTCACTAATTCAAAAGCTTTGTCTGCTGACGCGACAGCCGCGCAGTTCAATCGTCGCGCAATAGCAAGAAGTAGGGCGTCATTCGTCAGAAGACCGAATTCTCTCTGTATTTTCATGGTTTCTAGGATATCAACAGTCTGCACCGGTTCGAGGCGCAAGCCGATACCCAGAAATTCTCGCATCTGTATTTCATAATGTGAAAGCCTTCTTATTAATTCCGGACGTTCGGAAAGCACACGTGCGGGATTCGCCCGATCGATCCAATCGTTTTCGCGGGCTTCGATGATCATCAATGTGTGGATAAGCTCAGCGACCATCGGCATCGGGACAATCCCATTGACATCCCGGACGGCGCAACGCCTCAACAGCTGAATACACTCGATCGATTTCTGCTGATTGGCATAGACGAGAATGTTGGTATCGATAACCACCCATTCACCTGTTCTGATCTCGGTCAGTTTCATAGGATGAGCATATCCTCCTGCAAGATTTCCTCAATCTCTTCTTGACCCAGCAAACTGCCGTGAGAACAGAACTTCTCACTCGCGCGAAGAGCATCTCCACGCGCAGGATCTTGCTGGAGATAATCATTCAGGGCGTCCTGGATGAGATCAGAAAGCGCCCGGCCTTCGAGGGCAGCTCGTTGTTTGGCGGTAACGAGAAGGTTTTCCTCAAGAATCGTTCCGATTTTACGTTTCATATTCTATCTCCTTCACGAATCTTTCACTCGGCAGTCCTTTACTTCTCCAAGACGAGCCAAGGCACTAGCATTTCCATTAACGATAATCCCCCATGCCGATAGACTCTATTGGCCGCCGGACCCCGAGGGCGATCCTTGAGGCGACCGCGAACCATTGCCAATCTCTTGTCGGGGAACACTTGAAGATCGATGCGCTCTCCGGACCCCGGCATCTTCTCCGTCTCGGAAAATACCTTAAAACGGCTCTGATCCAGCCATCCACAAGCTTCGTTCGACCGAGTCGATTCGAACCCAGCCCCGAAAAATATATATCCATGGTCGCTAGTAATGATAACCTGACGTTCTCTCGGAACCTGCATTACGGTGTTTTTCCATGCGGAATCAAGCAGTTTATGAATAGCGGCAAAGTGACTTACGAATCTGGCCCCGCTGTCCTGATAAGTGAAATCAGGAAACGCCGACCAGAGTAGTAATCGTTCCTCTTTATCCGCCATGATATGATACGAAGTCAGTACATCATCGAAATAATAGGCATGGAACCTTAGGTCCTTAAGCTCTTTCCGTTGGGGCAGGTTCTTAGGCGTAACTTCCTTGCCGATTAGATGCTTTGCTACGAAGGCCGTGGTTGTGCTTGGGATAGCAGCAAAGGACAAAGAACATTCTAATACTCGATATCCAGACTGCTCCGCTTTTTGAAGAAAGAGAGGGATCTCTCTTAATGAAGCGCCGTCAAAAATGACAACCGCGGTATCCGCGGTCAGCCGGTCGGAAAGCCGCGGCGCATCAATAGAGGCTGAAGCCAATTCGTCGTAGACTTGCGGAGCGGATGCAGCAACTAGTTCCTCGAGGAAATGGGCTTTCTTTTCGCAATCTATCAGATATTCCGTGGGGGAATTCCTCATAAAGTTCTCGGAAGTCCAAACCTGCTTTAAAAGCCATTCCGAGATCCAAGGTAGTCGGGGACCGGGCTTGATCAATTCTTCCAGGAAACTGACAGTCAATGATTCCATTGGCTCAGTCTCCATTATCCATATGAACAAGCTTCATCTCGGCCTTATAAAGACCGTCCGAAAAGACCGGTAGCGCTTCGACCATCTGCTCTACGTCGCTTTTCTTGAACTCTCCAGCTCTCATGATCGTCAAGTCGGCCGTGATATTTCCCAGGCCGGAAAGAGAACCCCTCAGGCCGCCAGGCATGGAGCCTAAATCTACATTTTTCTTCTCAAGATAAATTCGAAAGGTAACCTCCAGAATTTCTGCATCTTGGTGGTCTGCAAGAATAACAGCTGCTTCCTGCCTGAGTGCTCCGGTTCCTTTAATGAATGTGGTTTCTATAACGATCAAGCGTTCTTGTTGCTTCTCCGTCTCCTCCTTTTCATCTTCTGGGATACCGTTCGGCTGTCCGCTTTCTTCGCCTCCTCGAGAAATAGCAGGGTATTGGCCCCCGCCGCCCGTGAAGATCAGCTCTCTTTTTTGGTCTTCGAAAGGCTCCGAGACCACGACGTCAGGCCATTCATTTTCGGCCAGCAAAGGCTTTCTTCCGCAAGCGCTATCTTTTGCGTGTCGAAGTCCTATTTCTTTCCGAACACAAAGGTTGGCCATCGCTTCCCGGATCTTCATAACATGTGTCGGGACAGGATAGCCGAGCGTCTCTCGATAAATCCGCTCTATGTCCCTTAATCGCTTCCCCGTGTAGTTAGCGATATTCTCGAGAAGATGTTCCTCGAAGAGCTGGGTGGGGTAAAATTGCTGACTTAGTTTTACGTCTACTTCAGTACGATTGGACGCTGAGCCTAACAATTCAATTTCGACCGCGTCATCAATCAGTTGCTCTCCAAACCTCTCAATTTTGATATAGGCTAATCCCGCTTTGCGGAAGGCATCGATGATATAGTCTTTATCCTCCCTGGCAATTTTCTCGAATTGCCGCCTTCTTTCTGCTGTCCCGGCGGCATTCTGCAGGTCAGAGGCAGCTATGTGACGTTGAGCCCATTTAAGAATGTCAGGATTCTTGAGAGCATCGAAATCCTTATTCCGCGGCTCAAGGAGAACAATCATGTTCCTGTTGGACTGACCATAATAAACTGCATGCCGATCATCCGGGGAAAGGCGTCGAGGTGCCAGGACGAAACGCATACGTCGACTGTCGCGAAGCCGTATTTCTGCCTGGGCCTGTTCTATATTTTGGAATACCACCGCGTCCCTATCATTAAAAAGATCTCCGGTCCAAAACTCAAAAGCTTTCGCTAACGCTTTCGACGGATCCACGCTAAGAGACTTGTATTCGACCTTGGCGTTGGGCTTTTCTTCCGGATCGAAAAAGAACATCCCTTCCTGTTCATGAAAATAGGTGCCATATTTCTGGAAAGCACGTAATGCGCCTCGGAACTCATTAACATCATCTCCTGGTTTAAGAACTTGAAGCCCGATTTGGACCTCGGTCATACCCTTCGTTTTCCCGGCTGCCGCGAGTGTCGCTAAAAGGACACTGGAAACGATCTCTTCGGCGTATTGCCTGTCCCCTAAATCCTTGAAATCGCTTTGGGCACATTTGACGATCGTCATCCCTGGGTCCAAGTCGATGAGCCGGTTCAAAATACTTCGCTCACGAATCGATGCATGAGATGTGGTGATAATGTCCACTTTACGGTGGGCGTATTTGACTACCGCCCCCAGAAGCCCTAGTGCGCCTCTGGTACCCTGAAAGAGGTTTCGAGCTTGTTCCTGAACGAGCACAAGCAGTTCAGGAGAGAAGGGGTAGTTATTCAGGAGGCGCGACAGGTATTCTTCGTTGACCTCCAATCCTTTGCGTTTCCAATCGTTTCGATAGCTTGAGATGACGGCCTCAACCTTCTTCCTGTCAACAGCGTCGTAGTTCTCGAATAATCTATGAAGCACGATACGAACGCGGTCCGATGGATCGGCGAACTTGACATCTATTCGCGGAACTCGTTTAAGAGTTGCACCAGGTTCCTGCGCCGAATCATAAATGCCGGCGAATATCGTAATTTCCGGGCTTTCTGAGCGACCACTTTCTTCTGTAAGCATCTGCAGGAAAGCAAGGTTTTGGTCCTGAATAGCTTTATTGGCAATACTCCTGATTCCCATTTCAAGTTCGTCTAGAACTAAAAATACATGACGTCCATTGATGGCTTTACGTAACTGGTCTAAATTCGGTCGGTCTGAACTAGAACCGGAATCGCCTTTCATTATAAGGTTCCAAAGTGAATACAAAGGAAAATCCGTGAATTTATGCCAAATGACTTCGACATCCTCCGGAAGATGACAACGAAGCCCTGATCGCGAAAGCCATTCGTTTGCTAAACTCCGATTCCGGGCGAGGTGATGGATGAACAGAAGAATATGAGACTTGCCGCTACCCTTATATCCCTCGAACAGATAGAGCCCCGCACTGCGTTTCTTTTCCGTGAAGCGCTGATGAAGGTTTTCGAGGACGAATTTGATGTCTGATGTCGGATAGGTTAAATCAAGAAAATCCTTCGGTCTCGCCTCTAGCCTTTTGCCGGATGAATCGCGGAGATTTTCGAGGTCTATGATTCCTTCTACGCCATCCCCACTAAGGACGCCTTTCCTTGGTCGAAGTATATCTGAGAAGCTCATTTTTATGCCTTTCGTAATATAATATAATGAATTTGCACATGGTTGTCAAGATATATTTTGATTTCTAGAAGATATCTAGAAATAAAACTAAAAGTCATTTCATCATTCTTTCTAGATCTGATGGATTATTTCCCGACCTGGATTTCATACAGCGAGATGCTGAGCGGGGGCAGCGTCAGTTTGCTTCCGAACGGAGCGTTGCTCGTCTCCTGGATCTTCACGGCCGGCTCTTTTCCGGGCTCGTTGTAGACCATCTCGTTGCTGCCCGTGATTAAATAGAGCTTGGCCGATTTGGGAACGCTAATCCCTTTGAACGAGAGCGGCAGAGTCTGGGCCGTTTTGGTCGGGTTGACGACGGCCACGGTCAGGACTTTTTTGCCTTCCTTCCAAGCGGCTGCGACGTCCAACGGCTCGGGAGCACCGCTGACCTTCACCGGAATCGTCCCGTAATGAGCGCGGTAGAGTTTCAGCACCAGCCCGGTTGTTTCAAACTCGGCCGCGGTCTTCGTTGTTTTGATGGCGCCGATCACGTTGACCGTCTGGGCATAGTTGGCCATATAAATGATATCGCTCTGCCGAAAATATTCGTGCAGGCCCTCGGCGATCCCCAGCCCGTCCTTCAGGAAATACCGCACGCCGATCTCTCCGTAAAGGTCGGTACCGTACCAGAAGTTCCATTCGTCGAGGGCGATGCGGATGTCCTTGCCTTTGAGGGCGGGGATCGTCGTCCTGTATTTGCGGTGGGCCTCGGCGATTCTCCGCACCTCCCGCGGGATCTGCGATATATGGCTCAACAGGCCGGGGAGTTCGCCGCAGTAAAAGTGTTCGCTCATATAATCCATAAAGTCGGCGCAATTCGCCAGCATCCCTTCGCTCCAGGTCCCGGCCGCGCCGACCGCGATGAGCTTGATGGTTGGGTCCTTGGCCCGCATGGCCTGAGCGAAACGGTTGTGCTTTTTCATGTAGTCCTGGAGCGGCATATGCCCGAG
>Ga0315293_10003772_pt1 | contig 14546 bp, 16 predicted proteins | sample YL17G13_20_MG_FD_203071 | JGI IMG/M metagenome (GOLD analysis project Ga0315293, IMG submission 203071) | Sediment microbial communities from Yellowstone Lake, YNP, Wyoming, USA - YL17G13_20 | ecosystem: Environmental > Aquatic > Freshwater > Lake > Sediment | place: USA: Wyoming | collected... | reverse complement strand
TAACTAATAATTTAAATAATAGTTTAAACAGATAAAGATGATAAAAGATTATATACACAGTGTATCGGGAGTATTACTCGCACACAGTACAGCACTTGCAATCAGTATCACAGACTTTGAAGATTGGTTAAAAATAACATCGCTGTTGTTAGCAATAGGGTATACAATATTCAAGTGGAGAGCAGACTTGAAACAGGCTAAAACTAAAAAAAGAAACTAATGTTATTAAAAATTGGTTCTACGGGTGATGCCGTAAAAACATTACAAGAATATTTAAAAATCAAAGTTGATGGTGTATTTGGTACATTGACTGAGTATGTAGTTAAAGAATGGCAAGCACAAAATGGTTTAACACCAGATGGAGTTGTTGGTAAAATAACTTGGAATGCAATGGCTATTGCAAATACGGATGGTCAAGAAAGACCTGATTATGTATTACCTCAGATAACAGAATTGCCTACATTGAATATTATACCTACATATATGCCGAAGGATCAATATTTTGTTGGTCCAACAAAAAAGGAATGGTTATTTTTACACCATACAGCAGGTTGGCAAAACCCTATTAACACAGTTAATTGTTGGTCTCGTGATGATCGAGGTGCTATAGCTACTGAATTTGTAATTGGTGGGCAGTCAATAAAAGGAGATGATAATAGTCAAGATGGTATTGTAGCTCAAGCTTTTCCGGCTGGTGGTTATGCTTGGCATTTGGGAACAGGTCGTTCAGCAATGCATATTAATTCAGTAGGTATTGAGTGTTGTAATTTTGGTCAGATAGAAAATGGTAAAACATATGTAGGAGTTGTTGCAGCACAATCCCAAATAGTAAAATTAGAAAGTCCATTTAGAGGACATAGCACTTGGCATAAGTATTCTGATAAACAACTGCATGCTTTAAGAGAGTTAATAAAGTATATTGAAAAGAGAGATTCTATAGATGTGCGTAAAGGTTTACCAGAGTTGATAAAAACAAAAGGGCCAACGGTTGCATTTAATTTTTGTGATGTAAACTATGTAAGTGAGCATAAAGGTTTATGGAGTCATGCTAATGTTTTAAAAACTAAAGTAGATATGTTTCCTCAGCAAGAATTAATAGATTTATTAAGATCCTTATAACTAAAATTATGAAATTAAGTATAAAACATTATTGGGAACCCACCCCTAAAAAATTGAGAAAAATTGGAGATGCTATATTAGCATGCGCTGGTGTAGTAGGTGGTGGTGGAATTCTAGCATATGACCAGCTAAAAGATTTATATACATCTAAAGAATTAAAGATGCTTATTGGTATAGCCTTAGTGGCAGGCATAGCTGGTAAATTTCTTACCAACTTCTTTACAGATGATATAAAAAAAGAAAAGATTTCTGAGTAAAATTAAAAATAAATAAAATTAATATGGCGGCACAAGATAAATTAATACCGTCAGCTATTACTCTTTCAAATAACTTAAAAGGTACTAAGCTATATACTCAAGGCAATTTTAGAATGCCTGCTAAAAAAAGTTCAAAATGGGCTAATCCCTTTATTGATGCTTTAAGTTTCTTAGCTAGTATTTATGCTAAAGAGCTTAGAGTAGCTACAGGAAATGCTGCATGGAATCATTTATTAGTAGACGGTGAAGTTCAAAAAGATGTGTTTACTATTGATCAAAACATGCACCATCTTACATTAGGAGCTATTATAGCTTTCTCTGAGAATGAGTGGGATGAGTTACAGATTACCATTAGTAAGGTTATAAATATTATTGGTGTACAAAATGTTGTTCTTCCTCCTTTATATACACCAACGGAATTACAAAACTTATTTGCAAATGCAGGCATGTGGTCGGGGGGAGCAACGCCAACACTTATTTTAAATGATGCTAATGGTGTACCCATTGGAACTTTTCCTCAAGGGATAGATTATGCTACAGCTTGGAATATAAATAAAGTTCCAGCAGATGCAGTACTAGGTGTAACGACATCTTTCTTAGCACCTGTTTATAAACTTACTGTAGGTGGGTCACCATTATATTATTATCGTTATACAGGTAATAGAGAGTGGAAATCTCCTTTTATGGGATATGATTCTTTATAAATCCTATATAATCTTTAAAAGACTCTGAGTAATCCTGACATTTTTTTTACAATATTTGAAATAAATTTGTAAAGTTTAAACTTATTGTGTTATATTTGCATATAACTTTAATAAATTTAACATGCCAGACATAAACAAAAACCCAGAAATTCCACAAGAGGAAAGAGAAATGACACCAGCTCAGATGGTAGAATTCCGCAAGAAAGCTAAGGCTTATTACAATGATCAATCCGTAGTTCTCAAAGCTCAGCTTGAATATGAAAGCCTTTTGGCAGATATTGAAGAAGCACGTACTAAGAGACTGACCATGACTATTCGTATGGCTCAGATGATGGCAGGTCCACCAAAAGAGAAAGATGAAGTATCTGTACATACAACACCTTCTACGGCAAACCCAGAAGATACTAGCGAAGAGCGTCCTGTAAGAAAACTTAAAACCCAAGAATAACCCTGTTAGTATACCAACAACATGGCAAAAGTAAATGTAGTAAACAAGCAAGTCCGTATGGAGTTAACAGCTATCGTCAGGTATCAGTTAATTACTCACTGTTATATAAACCATATAGTTTTAAGTGAACTAGATTATGACTGTCTTACAACATTAGGATTAATTGGTGAATCTGAATTAACTGATTTCTGTACTTATATGGCAGAAAAAAGACTTGAGGAAAAGATGAAGAATTGGAATCCTTCCGTGAGAGGCAGTAAGCCTTCAGCTTCACCACAGACAATCCGTAATGTACTTATAAAAGTAGAAAAAGATGGCCTTATTGAAAAGACTGGTAAAAGTCGTAAAAAGATTAGTATCAACCCAGAGCTGAAGATTCAAAGCGCAGGAAACATTTTGTTAAACCATAAAATTGTTTGCATTGAATCCCAAGAAGCCTAGTGATCTTTTTTCAATTGTAGCACAAGCTGCAGATGCTAAAGAACAACTAGTTGAAGCTATAGTATCTTTTTACTGGAAAGAAGTAAGAGACAATCTTGTAAATTGTAAGAGTCATAATGTATTCATTAACGGACTAGGAACATTTAAGGCCAAGCCTTGGAAACTTCCTGAAGTAATACTTAAGTATGAGAAAATGGTTAAAAAATATCAAGAACTTATAACAGGAGAAAATAAATTAACTTTACAAAAGTTTTCAATCCTCAAAGATTATGAAGAAAAACTAGAGAAATTATATAAACTGCGCAAAATGATTGATGCAGACAAAGACAAAAAAGATCAAGTAAAACAAAAACGTTATGCTGAAAAAAATAAAAACAATCTGGGCCAACCGGAAAATGATAATTGAAGGATTTAAGAACTACATATTCCGTCACCCAGAAATTGAAAGAGAAGCTTTTAACCGTCTGTCTATCTGCAGTGAGTGTGAATTAGTAGATCAAGAAGGCTCTAAATGTCTAATGCCGGGAACTGCTCCATGTTGTGGGGCCTGCGGTTGTAAACTAGCACTCAAGGTAAGATCTCTTGCATCTGACTGTGCTCACCCAGATGGTCCTAGATGGACTGCTAAAATGACTCAAGAAGAACAAGATAACTACTATAAGAAAATTAACTACGATCCTGATCAAGATTAATATTCTTATCTTGTCAACTTAAACTACCAACTCAAACAAATCAACTCAAAAATTCAAATCAAGATGTCAGTTGTATTTAAATCAGAAAATCACAAGTATGAAAGCTTAGATCCTAATGAGAGGATTGATTGGATTAGTGTAACGTCCTTTGTAGCAATGTTCAAACAAAAGTTTGATCCGGTTGCACAATCCATCAAATCCTCAAAGAATAAAAAATCTAAGTGGTACGGACTTCCTCCTGAAGAAATTCAAGATCACTGGGCAAAAGAAGGTGATAGAGCTATAACAGCAGGAACCTTTTACCATGATCAGCGGGAAGCCGATCTTATGGAAATTGATACCATTAACCGACAAGGTGTGGCAATTCCAATCATCAAACCTATTTTTATGGATGGTTTAAAACATGCACCCGTTCAAAGACTAGGTGAGGGTATTTACCCAGAGCATTTTATTTTCTTAAAGTCTGCTGGTATTTGTGGGCAGTCTGACAGAGTAGAGGTTGTAAAAGACACTATTGATGTTATTGATTACAAAACAAACAAGGAAATTAAAAAAACCTCATTTGTAAATTGGGAAGGAAAGTCTCAAAAAATGTTAGGCCCCTGTGCGCATTTAGATGATTGCAACTTCAATCACTATTCCCTTCAGTTAAGTATTTATATGTACATGATCCTAAAACATAATCCTCGTTATAAACCAGGTAAACTAATGCTTCATCATGTTATTTTTGAAAAAGATGGTGAAGATAAATGGAGTAATCCAATCATTAAAAAGAACTTTTTGGGAGAACCTCTCGTAAAAACCGTCGTGCCATATGAAGTACCTTACCTTAAATCAGAAGTCAATACTATGATCAACTGGTTAAAGGACAACAAAGACTCTTTTAAAAAATAAAATAATGAGATGCATTAAAGTAAAGTTTTCTTTATATCCGGGAATAATGTTTGGCATAGCTTTTCCATGGACCCGTTATGAAGACATGGTTATTTGTATATTATGTATTAGTATTCACTTTAAATGGCGTAAAAAATAATAAATAAAAAAAAATGAGAAAAAGAAGAAATCTATATCCAGAAGGTAAGTCACCGGCAATACCAAAACCAGAAGTTACTCCTAATGCTATATTAGATAACCCTGAGTTATTTAATTTACAGGCATCTGCTAAAGCTAATTTAAAAGAGTTTAGCTTTACATTATTTAGTAGAACCTTTAGGTTTGAAACATATACTATAAAAAAAGTACATAGGATTACTGATTGTGATGAAATCCTATGTAGTAATGAAGCTATTATGGAAAGAGTCCTAAGAGATAACTTAACTCCAAAACAACACGCGGAGCTGATAGAAATAAGCGGACTCAGTTACAAGAAAAATGTATTAGGAAAACTAGTCCCAAATATAAAAAAATGATACCAGAAATATTTGATATTCAAAACGGCGTAATAGTAATCAATGCCAACTGCTTATTGATTCCTGAGTTTAAAGCTGTGCATGATGCGTATAAAAATCCTATACCTGCATTTAGCTTTCTACATTATATGTATGCACCTAAAGGACCTTATTGTAATACTCCTGAAGATGACAAAGAAGAAGTTTTATTATTAGATTTTCCAGGGGAATATACTCTAGAAGATGATGTAATGATTAAAGCAAAAGATAAAATTGAATTCTTTATTATGACTCCATCTTACAGATATTATCTTGATAATAAGATTCTTCTAGAAAAAGTGGGTAGCTTTGGGAGAACCACTGCAATCACATCTGGGCGCGATGGAAATCTTACCGTATTCAATGCTCAGATTAAATCTGTTGGAAAAACAGTTACTGAGTTTAAGATAATGGAAAAACAGATTATGAAAGAGATAGATGAAATGAAAATAAAAGTACGTGGTGACCGTAAAAAAGCCTATGACCAATAACTTTATAGAAGTATCCACTTGGGAAGCGGGCGTCTGGACAATAACAGAATTTGCTACCCGTCAGGATTTTATTGATTTTGTAAAGCCTTTGTTTAAAGAACCAGGTAAATACATGTTTGATGATACTACTATTATATTTAATGCAGAGGCCCGTAATTACAATAACAAAAGTTTTTTCTGTCCTTTTATTGAAGGCTCTCTTGATTTTAGAAGATATTGGGATGATCAAAAACGTAAATGTAGAACCGGCGTTATTTTTAAGAATGAAGGTAAAACATGGTATCTCACGCGTGAGTATTACATGTGGATAAACTTTCTCCCTATCAATGATAAAATGGCAAGAAAATTTGCTTTTCCCCAAGTTTGGGATACCCAATATCATCTTGCTCTCTATGAATTACTAGCAGAATTACATTACTTGCATGCAGGAGTTCTCAAGAAGCGTCAGATTGCTTCTTCATATTTTCATGCTGCTAAGTTAATTAATCAACTTTGGTTTGAGGAAACCCCTATTCTTAAAATGGGATCATCACTTAAAGATAAAATTAATGAAAAAGGTACTTGGAAATTCCTAGATGAATACCGTTCTTTTCTTAACTCAAAGACTGCGTGGTACCGTCCAATGAATCCAGGTAAAATTATGATGTGGCAACAGCAAATTGAAGAGACTGTAAACGGAAGACCTGAAATGATTGGAGGCAAAGGTACAATTCAAGGGGTTACTTTTGATAAAGATGCATCGGCCGGTGTTGGTGGAGCATGTACCTATTTCTTTTATGAGGAAGCCGGTATTGCTCCAACTATGGATATTACAATGGAGTTTTTGTTACCGGCTCTTCAAATGGGTGAAATAACTACAGGAACATTTATTGCAGCGGGATCCGTGGGAGAGTTAGATAAGTGTAAACCTCTAGAAAGAATTATCAAGTATCCAGAAGTAAATAGTATTTATGCTGTAGAAAGTAATCTTCTTGATGACAAAGGAACTATTGGGATGTCCGGATTATTTATTCCAGAACAATGGAGCATGCCGCCACATATTGATATCTATGGTAATTCTTTACCTGAAGAAGCCCTGAAAGCTTTAGATGAGCAATTTGCTATATGGAAAAAAGATCTTACTCCAGAACAATATCAATATAGGATATCACAAAGACCACGTAATATTGCTGAGGCTTTTGCATTTAGAAAAATATCTAAATTTCCAACGCATTTACTTGCTGCTCAGAGAAGACGTATTGAAGATAAAGATTACGCGTATGAGCTCATAGATATTCAACGTAATGCTGAAGGCATAGCAGAAATAAAAGCTACTAATAAGATTCCCATTACGGAGTGGCCGATAACAAAAAAGACTGAAGATAAAACAGGTTGCATTGTTATGTATGAAAGACCTGATCCAAAAGCTCAATGGGGAACTTACTATGCTTCTGTAGATCCCGTAGCAGAAGGAAAAACTACAACAAGTGAATCACTATGTTCTATTTATGTTTATAAAAATCCGGTTGAAGTAACTAGAATAGAAAAAACAGGTGTAGTTCAAACTTATATTGAACGTGATAAAATTGTGTTAGCTTGGTGCGGAAGGTATGATGATATAGTCAAAACTCATGAAAGACTCTCTATGATTATAGAGCTTTATAATGCTTGGGCTATTGTTGAAAATAATATATCTTTGTTTATAGGCTACATGATTGGTAAAAAGAGACAACGTTATTTAGTCCCTAAAGATCAGATTGTATTTCTTAAAGATATTGGGTCTAATCAAAATGTTTACCAGGCCTATGGATGGAGAAATACAGGAACACTTTTTAAAGCTCATCTCCTCAGTTATCTTATAGAATTCCTCAAAGAAGAGTTAGACACAGAAACTAAAGAAGACGGCACCATAGTAAAAATTACTTATGGTATTGAACGCATCCCTGATATAATGGCCATTGTTGAAATGGAAGGTTACGGAGATGGACTTAACGTCAACGTGGATAGATTAGTAGCCTTAGCCGCTTTAGTAGCTTTTGCAAAAGTACAGCAGGCTAATAGAGGATATAGGAAAAGAACTGAAGATGAGAGTGATAAAAAGTTGCAAAAGTCAGATAATTTGTTTAAATTAAAGGTGCGTCCGTATAAGCATATTGGAATGGGGAATAGTAGTCTTGGACAAAGACCGTTAAGATCAGGATTTAAAAATTTAAGATAAAATGAAAGTATTAAACGCAATGCAATTAAAAGCTGGTGCCAAAGCGGAATATAACCGTATGGGCAGCATTACCCAACCTCTCCAATTTCTTCCACGGGAAGAAAAAGATGATGAATGGACAGCTTGGAATATAGATTGGCTTGAATGGAATGGCTTAAAACAAATCCGCCGTAACGCTCGTAGATTAATGAAAAACTATAAGCTAGCTAAAGGAGTAATTGATAAAGCTGACTATATTGTTGAAGAAGACAACGAGATGAGAGATCTTGTTGAAACACTTATTCAGGAAGATGCATCAGCTTTAGAACTAAAATTTTATCCTATTATACCTAATGTTATTAACGTTTTGACTGCGGAGTTTGCCAAAAGAAATACTAAAGTGACCTTCCGTGGAGTAGATGAGTTTTCATATAATGAACAACTTGAGGCTAAAAGAGGAGCTGTTGAAAAAGTATTGTTTGGCCAAGCTGAACAAAAACTTATGACGCAGTTGTTAGAACAAGGTATGGATCCTAATGATCCAGAAATACAACAAAAGATGCAAGAGCAAATGGCTCCGGATAATCTTAAAACTTTACCTGAGATCCAATCATTTTTTGATAAAGATTACAGAAGTATGTGTGAGCAATGGGCAGAACATCAAATGAAAATTGATGAAGACCGCTTCCGTATGGATGAGCTTGAGGAGAGAGGTTTTCGTGACATGCTTATTACTGACCGTGAGTTCTGGCATTTTAAAATGGGAGAAGATGATTACGATGTTGAATTATGGAATCCTGTTCTTAGCTTTTATCACAAGTCTCCCGATTCTCGTTACATTTCACAAGGTAACTGGGCTGGTCGTATTGACATGATGACTATAGCTGACGTTATTGATAAATACGGATACTTAATGACTCAGGAACAACTTGAGTCTATAGAAGCTATTTATCCAGTTAGATCCGCAGGTTACCCGCTGCAGGGTTATCAAAATGACGGTAGTTATTACGATGCTACAAAAAGTCATGACTGGAATACACAAATGCCGGGTCTGGCATACCGTCAATTTACATCCATGTGGGATAATTCCATTGCTCCCGGTGGTGATATCATTAACTGGATTATGGCTGAAGGAGAAGACTACGCACCAATGGGCGCTTCTTTTTTAATGCGTGTTACAACAGCTTATTGGAAATCACAACGTAAACTTGGTCACCTAACTAAAATTGGAGAAGATGGTGAGACTATTGTTGATATTATTGACGAGTCTTATAAAATTTCAGATAAGCCTATATACAATACAAACTTTGTAAAAAACAAATCTAAGGACAACTTAGTATTTGGAGAACATATAGACTGGATCTGGATCAATGAAGTTTGGGGAGGTATTAAAATTGGACCTAACCACCCTTCCTTCTGGGGTATGAATAATCCAGGAGGTATTAACCCTATGTATTTAGGTATTGACCGTAACAAAATTGGACCACTTAAATACCAGTTTAAGGGAGACAGTACCTTATATGGCTGTAAGTTACCGGTAGAAGGAGCTGTATTCTCTGACCGTAATACTAGATCAACCGCAATGGTGGACTTAATGAAACCATTTCAGATTGGATATAACATTGTTAATAATCAGATTGCCGACATTCTAGTAGATGAATTAGGTACAGTAATTCTGTTAGATCAGAATGCTTTACCTAGACACTCTATGAATGAAGACTGGGGTAAAAACAACTTAGCTAAGGCTTTTGTTGCCATGAAGAACTTTCAGATGTTGCCGTTGGATACATCCATCACTAACACTGAGAATGCTTTAAACTTCCAGCATTTCCAAACATTAAACCTTGAGCAAACTCAACGTATGTTGTCTAGGATTCAATTGGCTAATTATTTTAAACAACAATGTTTTGAGGTGATCGGTATTTCACCTCAACGTCTGGGTCAACAAATTGGTCAAACCGATACAGCCAAAGGAGTAGAGCAAGCCGTAACAGGATCCTACGCCCAGACGGAAACTTATTTTATTCAGCACTGTGACTATTTAATGCCTCGTGTTCATACAATGAGAACAGATTTAGCTCAGTATTATCAATCAACTAAACCTTCTGTACGTCTTCAGTATATGACTAATTCAGAGGAGAAAGTAAACTTTGAGATCAATGGTACTGATTTATTACTGCGTGACTTAAATCTTTATGTTACAACTCGCGCCAATTACAGAGCTGTTGTAGAACAAATGAAACAGCTAATTACTCAAAATAATACCACAGGCGCTAGTATCTTTGATCTTGGTAATATAATGCAAGCTGAATCACTTGCTGAGATTAATAATGTATTAAAAGCTACTGAAAGAAAATCTACTGAGCAACGTAAAGAACAACAACAGCATGAGCAGGAAATGCAACAGCAAGCACAACAAACAGCATTACAACAAAAACAAATGGAGGTTGATGCTGAAATGCGTAAAGAGGAAATGCGTAATAGAACTACATTACTGGCTGCTGAAATTAAGGCTGCCGGCTATGGTGCCATGCAAGATATGAACGCTAATTCTCAAAGTGATTTTGTTGATGCTTTAGACAGAATTGAAAGCACTGATCAATTTCAGCAAGTAATGAATTTTGATCAACAGAAAGAACAATCTAGAAAGGGTTTAGCAGCTGAAAAAAATCAATTGGCTAAAGAAAAATTACAAGCTCAACTAACTATGAAACAAATGGATGTTAATATTGCACGCGAGAACAAAAACCAGTTTGATGTAAAAAATGCAAAAAAAAATAAAGACAAAAACAGAAAGACTACGTAGAGTTAGCCATGTACTGCACAAAATTTCAAATTTCTAATACGGCTTGGCAAATTTATAAAGTTTATTTACTTATTTTTGTTATATTATATATGTCAGTCAATAATAACCAACCAATAATTTAAAGATGAGTAATCAAAACACAACTGTAGAGACAGTAGATATGGACATAAACAATATCCTAAATTTAGGGGATAGTGTTATGCTTCCTGCTGCTGGTGACAAAAAGGGATCAACACCCGCAGCTAAACCTTCAATGTTTAGCAGAAATACTGTTGACCTATCTTTCCTTGACAAAAAAGATGATGATGATTCTGAAAAGAATAAATCTTCAGCAGAGGCAAGTAATGATAAGCCCAATGAAAATCCTGATTCAAAACCGGCTCTGCCGTCATTTGAACCAGGTGAAATTAATGAGATTCTTGATGCTCCTTCAAGTGAAGAGGATGGATCAAAGACAGGCCGTCCTAAAATGGATAAGCAAGGCTTAGTAGAGTTAACTAATAAGTTAATTGAAAAAGGTCTAATTGCTCCATTTACTAATGATAAAGGTGAAGATGAAGATATTAATAAATACAGCTTAAAAGACTTTGAAGAATTATTTGAAGCTAATGAGAAAGATAAAACTCGTAAGACAGGAACGGCTGTTGCAGAACAGTTCTTCCAATCACTTCCTCCTGAGTTCCAATATGCTCATGAGTATGTTCAGAATGGTGGACGAGATTTAAAAAGTTTATTCAGATCACTAGCTCAAGTTGAGGAAGTACGTCAAATGGACCCAAAAAATGAAGGTGAAGCTAAACACATAGTTAGAAGCTATTTACAAGCTACTCAACCTGATTGGACTCCTGAAGAAATTGAAGAAGAAATTGTTGGCTGGGATGACCGCAATGAGCTAGAAGCTAAAGCACAAAAGTTTAAACCAAAGTTGAATAAACTTACGGAAGAGCAAGTTGCTTACCAGCTTCAAAACCAAGAGAAAATGCGTGAACAGCAAAATCAACAAGCTCAAATATATATGGACAATGTTTATAAGACATTAGAACCAGGTGACCTTAATGGTCTTAAGCTTGACCGCAAAACACAAAACTTATTATTTTCTGGGTTAGTTCAACCCAATTATCCATCAGCATCTGGAAATCAAACAAACTTACTTGGACACTTATTAGAGAAGTATCAGTACATAGAGCCTAACCACGGTCTTCTTGCACAAGCTCTTTGGCTATTAGCTGACGAAGATGGCTATAAAGCTAAAGTACGTGAAGTAGTTAAGAAAGAAGTTACTGCAGATACTGTTCGTAAATTGAAATCTGAAGAAGCACGTAAGCTTGCATCACACACTCCAGATGATGATACAGATAACCGGTCACAAAAAAGTTCTAGCGGATACAAAATCCCAAGACCTAATGGCGGAGGATTTTTTAAACGATAACCCTTAAAATTAATAAAATGAAAAAAACAGCAAAAAAAGCAGCTCCTAAAAAAGCATCAAAAAAAGTAGTAGCTATGGCACCTCAAATGGCACCAGGAATGTCTTCTGCACCAATGATGAAAAAAGGTGGAGCAAAAAAATAAGTTTACAATTAAATAAAATAAACAATAACTAAAAAACCAAAAAAAAACAATGAGCACTCCAGTTTTAAACAATGGTCTCTTCCTACGCGATACTAACTACAACGCTAGTTCACACGTAGATTCATATCACTTAGTGAATATGTTGAAGGACGCTGAACCTATGGATATGGGTCCAGTAGACATTTGGGCAATGACCCAAAAAGTAGAAATGCCACTTTACCAATTATCATCTTTTGGTGGAAAGAATGTTATCATGGTTGATAACGCTCGTGGTGAGTACAAATGGCAAACTCCTGTATCTCAGGATTTAGCTTACATCTTGGAAGATATTGAAGATCCAGAAAGACCATTAGGTATTGACGGAACTACTTTCAAGATTAAAATAAACAGACGTGAATTTGGACATGGTGATATTATCACTTATGACAAATACAACGGATGTGAGATGATTGTTACAGCAGATGATATCTTACCTTTAGGTGATGGTTTTATCTATACTGTACAGTTAGTAAACAATGATAACTACAAGTTCTTGGAACACAAGTATCTTACACCTCAAACTAAGTTGTTCCGTAAAGGTTCAGCTCGTGGTGAGTACGGTGAAAGATTCTCTGATATCCAAACTCGTGCAGGTTTCCGTGAGTTCTACAACTTTGTGGGTGGTGCAGAAGCACACGTTCATTATTCAATTAGCTCTCGTGCTGATATGATGATCAAAGGTGGAATGAATGCAGATGGTACAGTTCCTGTAACTGAGATCTGGAGAAACTTTGACAAGTCTATGGATCCAGCAATCACTAAGATTGAAGACATTGCGTCTAAAATGGGTAAAGACTATTTGAAGCGTGCTGTAGGAAATGGTACTTTAACACGTACTTTCATGACTACAATGGAAGCGGCTCACTTAACTAAGATTGCTACTGACATCGAGACCTACTTAATGTGGGGACATGGTGGACGCGTTAAGCAAGATGGTCCAGATGATATCCGTTTATCAGTTGGTTTATGGAAGCAGTTAGATAACTCTTTCAAACGTGTGTATAACAAATCTAACTTTAGCTTAGAGTTATTCCGTGGTGAGATCTACAACTTCTACGCAGGTCGTGTGGAGTTCCAAGGTCCAGATCCAAAACGCCAAATCATTGTTCAAACAGGTATGGGTGGTATGAGATTAGTAAACGAGGCTATCAAGCGTGAAGCTGTTAACTCAGGTTTAGTAATCCAAGCTGCTAGCAACAATGGTATTGGTGCTATCTCTGGTCAAGGTATGGACTTAAACTTTGGATTTGCATTTACCTCTTACGTTATTCCATTCTTGGCTAACGTGAAATTTGTGTTAAACCCAGCGTTTGATAACTTACATACAAATGACATTGAGAACCCAATCATTGATGGTAACCCGTTATCATCATATAGCTTTATCATTTTTGATATCACTGATACTGGAAATGACAATATCTATATGTTGAAGTTATCTTGGGATAATCAATTAAAATGGTGGTATCAAAATGGAACCATGGATTACATGGGCCGTTCTCAAGGGTTTGCTTCTTCTGGTCAGTTTAACGGTTACCGTGTGTACATGACTCAGACTATGCCAGCTATTTGGGTAAAAGATCCAACCAAAGTATTAAAAATTGTAATGAGAAACCCAATTACAGGTGGATCATTCTAACCATAAAAAAGGGGAGAGCAATCTCCCCTCTTTTTAATAATGTCAGTCAAATAATAACCAAACCAACTAACCAACAAAATTATGAGTGTAACAATCGTATCAACACCTTATGACGTAAAAAACGGAGCTATCTCTGTTAAACCTTATTTTGATCCAGGAAGTGCAAACCTGGGCCTAGAAAAATATGGCATTACCCTATATGATGGGGTCTTCCATGAAGAACAACTTGCATGTATTGAGCGTAATGGCATCCAAAGATACATTACCGGATTAAATGAATTTGCTCCAGAGGTAAAACTTATAGCAGATAAAGAAATTCGTGAAGCAAAAATTAAAGAGATCCGCACTATAGTTGCACAACTTGAAAGAGAACTTGCAGCAAATGTAATTGATCCAGAGAGTGAAACATTTTGGAATGATGTTAAACTTTTAAAACATGATAACCATGAGTTCTGGAATAGGATTACATTGCGTTGTGGTAATGATGCTGTTATATTAGATCCTAATAAAGATCCATATGATTTAATTAAATTATATGCTATTGAGGCTGGTGGATTTTCAATGGTATCAAAAAGCTACGATGATGCTAGAAGCAAATCAGTACCACCAAAGTTTTATCTTGATAAGTTTATTAACACAGCTTCTACTAAGACTGAGGTTAAAAAACTTAAAAACAAAGCTCTTTCTGAACTTGATAAATTATTTAACAAGAATCAGAACAAGCTGTTTTATGTGGCT
>Ga0315293_10003770_pt1 | contig 14549 bp, 11 predicted proteins | sample YL17G13_20_MG_FD_203071 | JGI IMG/M metagenome (GOLD analysis project Ga0315293, IMG submission 203071) | Sediment microbial communities from Yellowstone Lake, YNP, Wyoming, USA - YL17G13_20 | ecosystem: Environmental > Aquatic > Freshwater > Lake > Sediment | place: USA: Wyoming | collected... | reverse complement strand
CATCCTTGAGCACCGGAAGGACCGGCATCGAATCAACCGCCGCTGCCGTATCGACATCACCGGCAAAGCCAATCGACGTCAGAAACCGGCCGTGCTCCCCCTGTTCGATAGTTTGTTTGAGCGCCGTCTTATTGCTGCGGTAAAGAAGAAGCGCCAGCGAACCGGCATCGTTGAGCGTGGTCTGGATCCCGTGGGCGGTCGCCAGTTGATGAATCAGCAGCCCGCCGCAGATCGTGTCCTCTATCGAGAACCCCCCCTCGCTTCCGGAGCAGACGATCACCGCGTCCCGCCTTTCACGAGCTACCCGTTCGGCAACTTTTGATGAGTTGACAATCGCCCCGGCCAGTACCGGACCGGCCATGCCGGCCTTGCTGAATATGCCGGTACCGTTGGTCGTGGTCATTACCACATGTTTGCCGCCAACCGTCGCTTTGGTGAACTCAGCGGGTGAATTCCCGAAATCAAAACTCTCCAACTTCACGCCGTTTCGCTCACCGGCCACCACCGCCATATCGGCGCCGATTTTCGTCCGCATCTCCCCCGCCTCGCCGGGGCCATCGGTCGGAATCACCGCTCGCGCGCCGGCGGCCAACGCCGCGCAGGCGGTTGTGCAAAACCGAAGCACATCGATGACGACTACTGTCTTGTTCTGCAAATCAGCCTTAGCGAGCGGAACCGGCGTTAGAAAGAGATCTATATCCATACCTTCCCTTAACGATGTGTCCCATGTTTGTAAAACGGTGGTTTGACCACGACAGCCGGGTACTGCTTGTCACGGATCGCCACTTCAACCGTCGCTCCGATCTTCGACTTGTCGAGCGGCACATACCCCATCGCAATCGGCTTCTGCAGCGACGGTGAAAATGTCCCGGAAGTCACCTTCCCAACCACTTTCCCCTGATCGTAAATGTCATACCCGTGACGCGGGAAAACCTTACCTTCAAGTTCAAGACAGACTAAGCGGCGCTTTGGTTTCTCATCCCGCTGCTTCACCATAATCGGCTTGCCGATGAAATCCTTATCGAAATTCACAATCCAACTCAACCCCGCTTCAACCGGAGTAGTGGTCTGGTCAATATCGTTACCATACAGCGCCATTTTCATTTCCAGCCGCAGTGAGTCCCGCGCCCCCAGTCCGATAAACTCCATGCCGTATTTTTTGCCCGCATCGGTAACAGCCTTCCAAAGCGTGTCACAATGCTTGGGCGGAATGTACAACTCAAACCCATCCTCGCCGGTGTATCCGGTGCGAGAGAACAGAAGCTCCACTCCCGCGACTCTGCCGATTGCGTTCGTGTAGTACCCCATGCTCTCAAGGTTATGCGAGGTCAGCTCCACCATAACTTTCTGCGCATTCGGTCCCTGAATCGCCAGCAACCCAAATTCATCGGAGCGATTGACCAACTTGGCATCCCCAAACAGGTGTGAACTGAGCCAGGCAAAATCCTTGTCGATATTGCTCGCATTCACGACGAGGAAATATCGGTCAGCCAGCCGATACACCAAAAGGTCATCGACAATCCCCCCTTCCGGATATGGCATGCAGGAGTACTGGATTTTCCCGACCGCAAGCTCCGCCACATTGTTGGTCGTAGTCTTTTGCAGGAATGCGAGCGCATCCTTGCCGGTCACCTCGAACTCCCCCATGTGGGAGAGATCAAACAGGCCGACATTCTGGCGCACCGCCAGATGCTCCGATGTTATCCCTTTGTACTGCACCGGCATATAGAAACCGACAAAATCCACCATCTTGGCGCCGGCCGCCTCGTGGTACTGTGAAAACGGAGTCCGTTTTGGTGTTGTATCTGAATGTGTCATTATACGTTATCCCGAAAAACCATAGCCTTCATAAGTAGGGACTAATAAACGCCGCACAGGATGAAAGTCAATGGGGAATGTGAGCGGACAAATGCGAGGGCAATGACGGAACCACAGGCTGCCAACCTGCAATGATCACCAACTCAGATACTTCGTTCGGCTTTTCGATCACGGACAGTTCTGCAGACTGTATCCGCCTCCGGTGAGGTAACTCACCAAAGCGCTTAGGTCACCCAAATCTACAATCCCCGCGCCGTTGACATTCGCCTCAACCGAACACGGCAGCATGTATCCGCCGCCGGTGAGGTAGCTGACCAGCGCGCTCAGATCGCTCAGGTCAACGATGCCGCTCGCATTCACATTGCCGCGAACTCCGACACAACAACAGGTGTCAGCGGATTCATTAAAGTAGATCGGATTGCCGCCGTCGGTTTCGCCATACCCGAAGACGACATCATTATCAGAATCGCCATCAAAGTCGGTACAGCCGATGCAGAGTGCACGCGCGGATCCGAAGATCGGACCAACTGGCGAGAATGAAGCCGAACCGGTGTTCTTCCAAAGCTTCGTACCGTTAGTCGGATGGCCTGTAATGATATCCAAGTCGCCATCACCGTCGGCGTCAAGCAACCCGACTCGGGGTGTTCCCGGTTCAAGGTAAAATCCTGCATCAACGAACGTCCCGGTATTGTTCTGGTTAAGCCAGATAGTGACGCCCTGGACCGAGTTGCCAACGGCAAAGTCAATGTCACCATCTCCGTCGATGTCGCCAGATGCAGGATAACCGTAGCCGGCACTGGATCCCAGCGTTTGGCCGCTGTTCATAAAGGAGCCGGAGCCATCGTTCAGCCAAACTTCATCGGGTTGGTCGGAAAAGGCGATGAAGAGATCCAGGTACGTGTCGCCATTGACATCGGCCAAGTTTATGCAACCGACCCTACCGGCAGCCAGGGTACTGGTCAGAGTGAAAACACCGGTACTATCGTTCAGCCAGAGTTGAATGCCTACCCCACAGGCTATGAGAGCGTCGAGGTCGCCATCGTTGTCGATATCTCCCATCTCTATTAGAAAAGGAAGGTCCGCGGCCATCCCAATATCCTGAGATCCCGCCAAAAACGTGCCAGTACCGTCGTTGAAGAATACTTTGCTCGGACTCGCCTGGCTTATTAGGAATATGTCCGGGTAGGTGTCGCCGTTGAGATCGCGAATGGCAACACCGTGAACATCCGACAGCGGAAAGCTCTCAGGGCTGAGCGAAAAGGTGCCGTCGCCGATATTTAGCCAGAGCTGGGAGGGACCAAAATAGTTGTCGTGGTAGCTGGCCACGAAGACGTCGTTGTCGCCATCGAGATCGACATCTGCGACATCCAGGGCAAAGGTTCGGAGAACTCCCAGAGTTTGCGGGCTCTTGGAAAAGGTGATCTCCGGCGGGCAGGCAGCTTGGCAAAATGTTGAAATGATCGAAATAAGCGGGACGACAAAGAGCGATTTTACAACTTTCATTTTCAACCTCAGCTTACGTTGGCCTCACCGTAATTCGTTCAGGAATAGTCCGATCGGCCAATGGCGTTAATCCGAAAAGGGTACACTATCTTATGTTACCTATCCTGCTGTAATCTGACACCTGCCACCCAACAATTTTCCTAAGCGTTATCGTTGCGTTGCAGTCTCTCTGGAAGTGACGGATAGCGGCTGCAAATCGTGCAAGCGATTATGCGCGTTATGGATACAGGTTGGCGGTACTGGTAACCGCCCCAGCTCCTGTCGAGATTTCACGGCATAAGGGGAGCGTGTACAGCGTGGGGGAAAAGTCAATGGGGATGAGGGGGGAGTAATCACTCTAGAATCTGATTGACAATCGCATGTGTATGCGCCATTTATCTGATGTATGGGGAGTAGCGTACACAAGTTTTTCGCCGCTGTCACGACGGCCGCTATCCTTGCCGGATGCGGCACGACCCATCATGTTCTGCCGGCGGCCCCGCTGGAGCGGGGGCACTATCAGATATCGTTAACCTGGCACTATGATCTGAACGGCTTCTATGCTCCCAGAGGACTGCTCTGGCCTGACCTGAACGCATACATCGGTTTGGGAAGGGAATATAACCTTGGATTTGGTGGCAATATTCCTTGCTTCGTGAATCATATATCGCTCGCACGATATTACCGTGTACACGATCACGACTACTGGTCAAGCTACCTCCACATCAATCGCGTTTTTGCAGCTAACTCGAATCCGCTTTGGGAAATTGGAGCCACCTACGGTTCCAAGTCGAGCGGCTGCTGGCGGACCTTTTCGATGGGCCTCGCCTACGGGCAAATTGGAGTCATTGATCGCGGCTTTCTCTTGATGATACTACCGAATACGGTTGCTCACCGGATAATGCCCACGTTTAAGGGGAGCTTAGTCGGTCGAGATGTCGGTGTCTCCTGGGATCACTACGCCGGACAGACAACAGCCTTGCTTGCGTCCTTGAAGGACAGGATTCTTCACCACAATGATACGTTGCTTCGCTTTGGACCCGGTCAGGTGTCTTCTATAGACTACACGAATGACGACTGGGAGTCGACGATCAGATTGAATCTGACTGGAGACTCATCGGTTACGATTTGGGGAATCGAAGCATATGCCGACCGTTGGCCCGACCAACTCGACGACTTTCAGCGATGGCTTGGCAAGTTCTATCGCATTTGCTTGAAAGCGGACGGTAACCTGGAATTAAGAATCCGGACAGGGGATTTGATCTTAGCGCCGTCGGAGATTGAAGCGGACATTGCCGCAGGGCGACCAGTTACAGTTACTCGATATCCCATGAGCCTCTTGACAAGACTCGAATCCTACGGCAACATTCTTCGCGATAATTCATTCGGGATTGGCGCTATCTTCAATCAAGATTAAGCCTAGACCCGCTTCCGAGCGGGTCTAAGACCTTTACCATTGAGGCTGAACTCACTTCCCAAACAGCGTCTTCCCCTCGCTCTTCAAATCCTTGCATCCCTGCGAGACCCGCTTGGCCATGTTCTTTTCGGCTTCCTTCAGATATGAGCGCGGGTCGAACTTCTTCTTGTCCGCTACTTCGGTCGCGGTGTGAGTGAGAACGGCGCGGTTGGCGTCCACATGTTTCACAATCGCTTCAGTGAACCAGTACTGCGTGTCCGTGTCGATATTCATCTTCACCACGCCATACTCCAGCGTCTCGTGAATATCGGAAATGTCAGAACCTGACCCGCCATGGAACACCAGATCGAAATACGCCTTCTGCCCGAATTGCTTCACCACCGCATCCTGTCCCGCTTTGAGGATTTTCGGCTTCAGCACCACATTTCCCGGCTTGTAGATGCCGTGCACATTGCCGAATGTCGCCGCCAGCATATACCGCCCGCCGATCGGATTGAGCGCCTTGTACACATCGACCATATCTTCGGGCGTCGTGTACAGTTTCGCTTTCGGTGTACCCGATGTATCCACGCCATCCTCTTCCCCCCCCACCACGCCGATCTCCACTTCCAGAATGATCTGGTTCCCCTTGCACATCTTCAGCAGCTCGATTGACTTGGCCAGATTCTCCTTGGTCGGCCAGGAACTGCCGTCGAACATATGCGACTGGAACAGATTCCCCTGCCCTGAAGCGCGGCGGCGCGCCGTCTCCTGAATCAGCGGCACCATGAATTTGTCCAGTTTTTCCGGCGCGCAGTGATCGGTATGCAGCGCGACATAGATATTGTACTTGGACGCCACCCGATGTACATGCTCGGCCAGCGTGATCCCGCCGATTACCATGTCCTTGAGCGCAGTGCCGGAGGCGAACTCGCCGCCGCCGGTCGAGACCTGGATTATCCCGTCCGAGCCGCAGTCCGCAAACCCCTTGAGCGCGGCGTTACAGGTTTCAGTGGAGGTTACATTTATTGCCGGGAAGGCGTAACTTCCGGCCTGGGCGGCATCGAGCATTTTCGCATAGATTTCCGGTGTGACAACTGGCATGGTGGTTCTCCTGAATGTATCGTTATTCGCTTACTCTCTAAGTTTGTAGGTCGAAACCCCTGTGGTTTCGACACCCGTCTAATTCCCGTTCACAGCATACGTCCTCGTGTGCCGCTGGTTCGAGCGGAGTCGAGAACCGATTCCCGACCCGCCACAAACTGCGCGGCACCGAGCGCAAAGTCAAGCTTTGAAGCAGTCTACTGAACACCCGCTTCTCCTCTCAAACGCTTGACATGTTGACGCGCACGAGTTTATTGCAGCCATTATCGTCCACGAGTAACGATTGGAGGATTATCTCATGCGCCCGTTTTTGATTTCAGCATTTCTGCTCTGCTTGGTGGCAGCAGCTTCGATCACCGCCACCCCCGGGGATACGGTAAAATCAATCCCTCTGCCGTCCGGCTACACGCAGGGACTGGCCTATGACGGCAAATTCCTCTGGAGCGCGGACCGCCGCTCCGACCTGTTCTACAAGTTCGATCCCGCCGACGGCAAACGCCTGGATTCATTTCCCGCGCCCGGCTATGCCATAACCGGAATCACCTTTGACGGCAAGTGGCTCTGGGCGGTCGATGCCGAGGCGGGTCAGCTTTTCGCTGTCGATCCGAACACTAGACTTGTCGAGCGAACGCTCGCCGGTCCCGTTTCACAACCGGGCGGACTGGCGTGGGACGGCAAGTACCTGTGGATTGCCGATGCCGGCGACGCCAAGCTCCATCAGATCGACCCCAACGACGGCACTACCATCATTTCGATTCCGGCGCCGACCAAAAACCCCGGACCGCTCGCTTACGACGGCCGTTACCTCTGGGTAGCAGACCGCACCCGCGATGAAATCTACATGGTCACAACCGACCGCGGTGATGTCCTGATCACGTTCAGCTCCCCCGGCAAGTACTCGGCCGGTCTCGCCATTGATTCAAAGAATCTCTGGGTGGCAGACTACCAGTCTGACCGTTGCTACCAACTAGTTGTCGATGACGGGGTACCATTCTGGCAAAAAGACAAGAAGGTCGAGAACATTGAGTATGTCCATCAGGTTACCAATTTCGGGCCGGACACTATGACCTCACTTCAAGTGTATATCGCTGTCCCGCAGAACCTGAATTCACAGACTTTGCTGGGGGATGTACAGTTCACGCCGAAGCCGGTCGAGTTTATCGCTGATAAATGGGGCCAGAAAATCGCTCGATTTGAATTCGCCAATCTCGCCGCCGGACAGGCCAGTTCCGTAACGATGAATGTCAAAGCGGAGCTTCAGCGCGTGCGGTATTTCGTGTTTCCCGCCAAAGTCGGCAAGCTGGCGGATATTCCAGCCGAAATTCGCAAACAGTATCTTGTCGATGACGTCAAATTTCAATTTACCAGTCCTGTAATTCAGGATGCCGTCAAGGCGGCCGTCGGCAGCGAAACCAATCCGTATTGGATTGGCCGGAAGATTTTCAACTACATCAATGAGAAGCTCTTTTACGAGCGGGTCGGCGGCTGGAACACTGCCCCAACCGTCTTGCAGCGCGGCAACGGCTCATGCAGTGAGTACTCGTTTGTTTACATCGCCATGTGTCGCGCGGCGGGATTGCCTGCTCGCTATGTCGGATCGGTCGTGGTGCGCGGCGACGATGCCTGCTGGGATGACGTCTTCCATCGCTGGGTGGAAATCTACTTGCCCAACTACGGCTGGATTCCGGTCGATCCGTCCGGCGGCGACCAGCCGACCCCGCAGGGTCAGGCCGCAGGATTTGGAAATCTGGACAACCGTTTCCTGATCACGACCTGCAGCGGCGGAGGTTCCGAATATCTTGATTGGAACTACAACGCCCACGAGCGGTGGGTCTCGAAAGGAAAGTGCAAAATCTCAGTTGAGAACTTCGCCGAATGGACGCCGGGAGAGAAACAGAAGTAGCCGGAGCAAGCGCTTTCCGTTTTCGGCTCTCCTTTCGTAGGTCAGGAGCCTTGCGCTCCTGACATTGACTCGGCTATACTATACCCACGTGCACGGGACGAGGCAATCCTCGTCCGAATCAGTCCCGTGATTTCCCTTGTGTTCACCGGGGAGAGCATCGAGCACGTCATGCTGACCGTGATCAGAGAGGATAATCACACCGTATCCGAGCGGCTTCAAATGGTCCACCAATCGCTTCAGACGCACGTCGGTTTCCCGAAGCATTGGTACAACTTTGGGCGACGATGGTCCGTGTTCGTGAAATACGTCATCCACTCGGCCAAGTTGGGCGATCATAAACTCCGGCGCACCGTTGCTGCTTATTTCGATGATCTTGTCGGCGATATCATCATCGGAGCCGTCGCCGACGTTGCCGCAGATATCGGCGAATCGCCCCAGCAGTGCGCTGCCGGTGTAATCATGAATGCCGATTCCTGCGCTCTTGCCACCCGAGGCTCGGACAATATCAAACAGCGTTTGGCACTCGAAATCATGCCGGCGAGAGTGAATGCCGTGGCCGTCGCGGTCGGTGCCGGTGACCATCGTAGCGAAATTGACCGGCGTGATCGACGGCAACACCGACCTCAACACCACACTATTACGCGCATGCAACGACCTGAGATACGGCATCTCATGCCTCCAGAGATTCCACGCAAACATCCCAAGTGCATCGGTGGCGATAATGGCCACATGCTTGCACCCCTTCAATCCGCTTACGATTTCCGGAATCGCTTTTCCGGTCGCATCTTTTGGCGCAGGCAGGTTTAGAATCGCGCTCACGGTGGGAGCGACGGAGGTCATGGGGGATTCATTCAAGTCCATGCAGTCAACTCAATCGGCGTCATTTCAATTCGGTACCACACCCGAAGTCTCAATTGTGCGACAGAATCTGCTCCTCTATCGCATCGGGAAGAATGGGGTAGAGGTGGTCTCCCGTAAGACCATGTTGTCGATATAGTAGGATCAGATCCACCATACGTTGGTCGCCGGATCTTTTGGCAGCATCAATTACGTTATCGAACTCCCGCAACACGTCCTTCTTCAACTTCCGCAACCGGTTCAATCTCACAAATCGAAGGATCTTCCAGAGCAACTCCCCACCAGCATTTGCGACTACAAAATCGTGCACCTTGAGCACCCCGTTGTAGGCGACCTGTGCACCAATCTCCAACGCATAGCTAATTAGTCCTAGCTCTCCCCCTGTGACTTTCGTCGTGGACTTGGTTCGGAAATTAGTTATAGGCGACACCTCATAAGCGATATCGCAGATGTCTTTTGCTAAGGAACGAAAGTTCTTCGTACGCCTATACTTGGTATGATACGATCCGTCTAAGAGTGTAATCAGTACTTCTTGTCGCGCTCGGATACCAGAATACTCTTGGCAAATACGCATCGAGCAGAATAATTCCGATACGTCGTGAGAGTTGTCCCAATTAACACCATAGCTTAAACGTTGAATCTCCCTGACGGTGACGGCATCCAGCATAAGCTGAAACAGCTTCTCCGATGGTCGCTCTAAGGTGGGCAATGTCCTCTTGTGTTGCACTTCCCGGTACAACTGTGTTCGATACCGTCGTAACACGCCCGGGGTGAGTCTGCGTCGTATCCCTTCTTTGGTCGTGACTTCGTCGTGGTGTGTGAAGCACAGCAACACTAAGTTGTCTACATCGTTGTTTTCGGGATTACCATCAATATGATGAATGTGATCTCCGCGTGAATGGCAAGCGCAGCAAAGTTGGTCAGCCATGAACATTACTCTACTCGCAACACGCTCGGGTATAGATCGTCTGGACTTACGAACCATCTGAATGTCACCTCCGTTCCTCATGTCACAATCGCCGATATACGTCAGGAGCACGAGGTTCCTGAACTACAAACTCACGGATTAAGCGAACCTTCCACAATTCGTACTTTAGACTTGCTCCACACAATGACAACTAATGAAGTAGTTGACAATGAATACTCTGCCGAGGCAGAGAAACCCATTCGATCAACATCTAAAGTAGGTCGTAATCGAGTCTCTCCTCGACCACCCGGACTCTCGGCAATTACGGACGCTTTCACGCTATCGACAGCAGAATCAAAGCGCAGTCTGACTGATACTTTGATATTCGATATCTGATTGTTTACTCGATAACTCCAAATCGTTGCGTAGGACCCGGCGCTCGCTACTTCTCTGGAACTGTCCAGAACCAGCCTGGGCTTTGATGCTTCCTTGCCGTGTTCAGATTGGTAATACTGCAGAAGTTGGAGCAAGACCGCTACTGCTCCAACAACGACTATAGCGCTTCGATAGAGACGTGGCTTTTCTCGACTGGCCCAGTATGCCATTGCCGCGTTTAGCAGAACGAACAGACAAGCGAGACAAAGAATCGCTACTGTCATTTGCGCAATCCTCCAGTTACAGATGCAGCCGAGCTATCCCCCTACCCCCTATTAAACCTGTACCCCACCGCGCGTATCGTCTCGAAATACTTCGGTTCTTTCGGGTCGTCTTCGAAAATCTTGCGAAGTCTGAGAATGAAATTGTCCACCGTCCGGTTGGTCGGATAGGCGTGATACCCCCAGACGGCATCGAGTAGTTGATCCCGGCTGATCACTTCCCCCGCCCGCTCCACCAGATATTTCACCACCATGCACTCCTTGCGCGTCAGCACTACTTTGCCGCCGGGACCTTTGGCTTCGTATGTCTTGAAATTGATCGTTCGGCCATCAAACGTATATGCGTCCGAAATTGTTTCTTCGGCGGCTAACCACGCCTGACGGCGGAATATCCCGGCAATCCGCGCGAGAAGTTCCTGCACGTTGAACGGCTTGGTGATATAGTCATCACCGCCTGCCAGAAGCCCCTCTATCTTCTGATCCGTCTCATCCCGCGCCGTGATAAACAGCACCGGCAGCGTGTGACCGGCGGCACGGATTTTTTTGCAGATGGTCAGCCCATCGATCCCCGGCAGCATGATATCCAGCAGCACCAGATCAAACATCCCCTTCTCAAACGCGGGCATCGCTTGAGTGCCGTCGCTGACATGCACCACCTGATACCCCTCCGCTTCCAGATTCAGCGTGAGGCCGTCGGCCAGATGCAAATCATCCTCAACCAGCAGTATTGTTCTCATATCCTGAACTCTGTTTCAGCGTGATCGTAAATGTTGCCCCCTGTCCCGCACCGGCGGAGAATGCGGTCACCTCGCCGCCGTGCGCCCGGACAATCTCGCGACATAAGTATAGCCCAAGCCCGCTTCCGGACTGGCGGCGGGTCATTTCATTGCCGACCCGGTAAAACCGCTCGAACAGCCGTCGGCTGTCATCTCCGTCAAATCCCATTCCTTTATCGGTCACCGTCAGCACAATGTTCTTGCGATCGGTACCGAGCGAAACATCGATTTCGATTCGTTCGCCATCATGGTACTTGAGCGAGTTCTCAAGGATTGAATCGATAGCGCGGGAAAGCGCGGCACTGTCGCCATTGAATAATATCTCTGATTCGATTCTCTTGCTAATCGAGATAGGCGCGGTTGTCGCCGCCTTGCCAATATGATTGAGCCGCTCTTCCACCAAAGCTGACAGATTCAATTGCGAACGATTGAGATGATACCCGTGCCGATCAAACCGCCCGGCATCGAGTACATTTTCGACCAATCGTTCGAGCCGCAGAATGTCTTCCCTCATGCGGGGGACGATCTGTTCCTTCTTCTCCGGACTGATTTTGGGGGATTGCAGCGTATCCAGATATATCTGCACCGATGCGAGCGGCGTCTTCAACTCGTGTGTGACCGCCATCAGAAAATTCTGCTGATGGAATTTGAGTTCCTCTGACCGCACCAACGCCCGATAGATTATCCAGGCGCCGAGAAGAATCAGCACGAAGAAAAACACGCCCTCGGAACCGAGCATGATCTGCCGGTTGAACTCTTCCTGATGAATTCTCTCCACGAATTCCGGCGAGCCACCGAGTTGCTGCGCCATATCGACTTTTTCGGCAGTTAGTCTTGCCATGAACACGACCCACCAGACCGCCTCTGCGAACAGGACGATCACCATGAACAGAAACAGCGTCAGCGCGCTCTTGGGTGCGAGTTTCATAGGTCTTGAGCAACCGCCTTATAGGGTGCTGCGTAGAAGGAAATATACGGATTCAAGGCGGCACGGCAAGTGGGGGAAGAAGAAGGGAATCTGGCTTCCCGACTGCGCGGGAATAACAGTGCAAAGACCAGTTTACTTATTCAAGTCGCAGCCGCCCCAATCGCAGGGAATTCAGCACCACAAACAACGATGAACAGGCCATTGCAGCGGCCGCCAGCATCGGCGACAGTGTCCAACCGGTAACCGGATAGAATACTCCCGCCGCGAGCGGAATCATCAGCACGTTGTAGAAGAACGCCCAGAACAAGTTCTGTTTGATCACGCGAAGGCTGGTGCGAGCAAGTGTGAAGGTCTCTGTCAGCAGTCGAAGGTCCGGGCGAAGCAGAACTACATCAGCGGCCTCGAATGCGACATCAGTCCCCCCGCTCACCGCGATACCAACATCCGCCGCCGCCAGCGCGGGAGCATCGTTGATTCCGTCGCCGACCATAGCAACTGCGAGATTCCGCTTTCGATACGATTCGACAACTTCTCTCTTCCCTTCCGGCCTGACTTCCGCGTTGATCTCGTCGATTCCGACCTGCCTGCCAATCTCCTCGGCGGTCACGCGATTATCGCCCGTCAGTAGTACCACCTGTGTCATGCTCGACTTGAGTTCTGCGACTACAGCCTGCGCATCGTCGCGCGGTCGATCAGCAAGTGAAATAACTGCAACCGCTTTCTTGCTAATAGCCAGGAGCACGACAGCCCTGCCATTTTTCATTTCACGTTCGGCCTGTGATGCTAAAGGACTCACATCGACCGCCAATGAATTCATCAGCGCGCGATTCCCCAGCACAACCGGCGCACTATCGTATTCGGCGGTCATGCCGAATCCCGGCCTGGATTCGATCTTTGTCAGTGTGAGCGGCGCAATTGACTCTTGTTTCAAGTGAGCAACAATAGCTCGTGCGATCGGATGATCCGATTGGCTTTCCAATGACAGCAGAATCCCCAAGGTCTGTTCGCGCGGCACGCTTTGAGACAGTGCCAATTCAGCGACCGTCATCTTGCCATAAGTCAGCGTTCCGGTTTTGTCGAATATGACCGCGTTGATTCGCGAGAGCTTCTCAAGAATATCGCCGCCCCGAATCAGGATTCCCGCGCGCGCGGCCCGTCCGGTCCCGGCCAGCACCGCCGTCGGTGTTGCTAAACCAAGCGCGCACGGACAGGCAATGATAAGCACCGCAATCACCGATTTGATCATCATCGGATTCCCCGGCGCCAGTACCTGCCATCCGATCAGCGTGATCAGCGCAACAGCAAGAACCGCCGGCACGAACACACCGGCCACTCTGTCCGCGAGTTGCTGAACCGGGGCTTTGTTCCCTTGGGCCTCGCTGACCATTCGAATCACATTCGCGAGATAACTGGTCTCCCCGGCCGCCGTCACTCTCATCGTGAACGGCGTATTCCCGTTGAGCGAGCCGCCAATCACCGTTACGCCGCTATTCTTCTCCACGGGCATTGACTCACCGGTAAGCATCGACTCATCAATGACCGGACTCCCATCAACAACGACACCGTCAGCGGCAATCCGCTCACCGGTTCGAATCTTGAGTGTCATTCCCGCGCGGACGGTTGCGGCGTCAATTTCGAACTCGACATTATTGAATAAGGCCAACGCTTTGGCGGGGCGAAGGCGCATCAGCGCACGAATGGCCTCTCCGGCTCTACCTTTCGCGTTAGCCTCCAGAAACCGACCGAGCAGAATGAGCGTCACGATCATCCCGGCCGATTCAAAATACAGCGGTTCCTCCTGACCGCTCCAAATACGCCTAAGGGCAAAGAGACTCCAGAAAAACGCAGTCAGCGTTCCCATTGCGATCAAGGAATTCATGTTGGCGCGGAGGTATCGTGTTTGCCTGAAGGCATCGGCGAGAATCGATCTGCCCGCATAAAAAAGTGCGCCTGCCGCCATGACGGCCTGAAACAGCGCATCCCAGCTTGGGGATACGATTGCCTCGCCATGATGCCCAAGCAGCATCGGCCACATGGCAACTATCATGAGCGGTCCGGAAAACAGCAGCGACAGAATAAACCGAGTGCGCGCAGACGCCCGTTCATCGGCATTGGCGGTCAGGACATCGGCCTGTCCAACCGAGGCAGCGTATCCCAGTTCGCTCACAGCGGCGATTATCTGCTGCTGGGAAACCCGGCTGCTGTCGAATTGAACAGCGGCAGATGTGGTAGCCAGATTGACTTGCGCCGACTGCACACCATCCAGCTGCGCCAACCCTTTCTCGATCGTTGAGACACAGCTGGCGCAGTGCATCCCGTGAACCCGCAACGAGAGTCTCTCGCTTGTTGCCATTCTAAGTCACCGGAACCCGAGTCATATTACATGCCACAACCATGATACGTAAACTGAGTTTGCCGGGACAATGTTTCCATTGTCAAAGGGTCCCGTATCCTCGGACCGGGCAATGCTTCACCAAAAGAAAAGCCGCCCTAAGGCGGCTTCTGCAAAACCGTGTGAGAACTCGGCTACGGCCGATTGAGCATATAATCTCGAGGATTCAACGCCCTGCCGTTGCGGTACACCTCGTAATGAACATGGCTGCCGGTGGAGTAGCCGGTAGATCCCATAAGACCGATCATCTGACCCCGAGTGATGGCCTGTCCGTTCTTCACCAGCACTTTTGACAAATGCCCGTAGCGAGTCACATATCCGAAACCGTG
>Ga0315293_10003769_pt1 | contig 14549 bp, 14 predicted proteins | sample YL17G13_20_MG_FD_203071 | JGI IMG/M metagenome (GOLD analysis project Ga0315293, IMG submission 203071) | Sediment microbial communities from Yellowstone Lake, YNP, Wyoming, USA - YL17G13_20 | ecosystem: Environmental > Aquatic > Freshwater > Lake > Sediment | place: USA: Wyoming | collected... | reverse complement strand
CTTCGCTTCTCAGCAAACTCCAACCGCAGGCTGTCCTGCTCCAACCGTCCCTCCAACCGCTCCTGAACTACATTCTGCGCCTCGCTCAACGCAGCAGAACGACTCTCAAGCTGTCCCTTCGCCTCACCAAGCTCCTCAAACTTCTCACGAAGCTGTTCACGCTCGGCAGTCAGATTTTCAATCTCCTTACGGAGCAAATTCAACTCCTCGTGTTGTCGCTGAAGCTGCTCCTGCGCTCTGTTCAGCCCCTCTGTCTTCTCTCGAAGTCCCTCTCCGGTGTTCTTGCTCTCAGCCAACTGCTTCTCAAGATGCTCATTCACTGCCTTCAGTTCCTCACTTCGCTTCTCAGCAAACTCCAACCGCAGGCTGTCCTGCTCCAACCGTCCCTCCAACCGCTCCTGAACTACATTCTGCGCCTCGCTCAACGCAGCAGAACGACTCTCAAGCTGTCCCTTCGCCTCACTAAGCTCCTCAAACTTCTCTCGAATTTCCTCTCCGGCGCTCCTGCTCTCTGCTAACTGCTGCTGTTGCAATTGTGCTTGAATAATAACCTCCATGATTTCTGGATGGATTGTTCTGTCCGCCGGAGACAATCCATTGATATCCCCTGCCTTTGGGTCAGCGCCAAGGCTAAGTAACAAGGTAACGACATTAATATGACCGCGTTGAGCAGCCCAGTGGAGGGGAGTCCGTAATCGCTTGTCCCGAATGTTGATATCCTTGCTGTGCCGGGCTAAAACGGTAATAGCATTCAGGTCTGGCTTGTTACCCATAACCGCTTTGTGCAATGAGCTAAAGCCGAATTCATCCTGCTCATTAGGATTTCCCCAGGTGTGAAGAATGTCAGCCTCGAGTGATAATAACCTTGTTTTCCTTTTAACTTCTTTCATTAAATCTTATCCAGCAGAATCTTAGTCTTAATGTCAAATTGTTCAGTCCGACATTGCCAAAATTAGGTTCTAATTTTGTTCACTTGAAGTAGGTTGAAAAACCCGGATATCAGGTATATCAAGAATAATCTCCATAATAGAAATTTATGTGCCCGTGTTGCTTCCCATAGTCCTATCCTCTTGCTATGCTTACACCTCTTCCATAAGTAGAAAAAATCTGGTGAAAATTCAACGATTTCTTCACCACTCCTCCCTGAGATATTATTGATAGCTGTGCTGCTAAAGGAACAATTGGTAACAAGCTTGATTTTTGATTCTCGATGCTCGATTTTCGTTTTTTTTACGAGTATCGAGTATCCGGCATCGAGTATCCATCCAAGTGTTGACCATCGACTGTTCCTTTAGAAAAGCAGAGTTTAATAAATATATGTTATCACATTTCGCAGCATAAGTCAAGTAATATGGACTCGCGATGTCCCATTTTTGAGAGGTATCTGGCTATAAGCAGCGTTTATTAGGAAAGTTGCAATACTTTGATGGGTATCATTGGGCAGGCGGCCTTGAAATTTTATTTATTTGCACAACCGGCGGCATAATATGGGCTGTTTCCGATACCGTGTGGTTGAGGGTGCGATTCATCTTTGTCCGTCAGGACTCCACAGGAGTAGGTGGTTGCGTATATCGTCTATCGGTTGCGCTGCCCCGCACTGCTTCTGGTGCGGGGCGCTGCTCGTTTCGTCTGGCGTCAGCCATCCCTTACGGGACTTACGGGAAATCGGCTTACGGTTACGTTTGAAACGACGATTTACGTTTGACCCCGTTAGAAAAGAAAGCCGTTTTTCTAACGGGGTCAACAGCTTACAATTCCATCGGGAAGTAATTTTTGGCGTTGTTAAAGCAGATGTCCTCGACCATTTTGCCAAGCAAAGTCATATCGGCTGGCAAAAGCCCTGCCTCGACATCGGCGCCGAAATTATTGCACAGGATTCTGCGGAAATACTCGTGCCTCGGGTATGAAAGGAAACTGCGGGAATCGGTCAGCATTCCGACAAATCGTGCGAGTAATCCTGTATGTGAAAGCGCCTTTATCTGTTCTTCGATTCCATCTTTTTGGTCGAGGAACCACCACGCAGAGCCATACTGCATCTTGCCGGGGACTGAACCATCCTGGAAGTTGCCTATCATCGTAGCAAACAGGGCATTGTCACGGGGATTGAGATTATAAAGGATAGTCTTTGGCAGCTTGCCGATATTATCCAGCCTGTCGAAGAATTTAGCCAGAGGTTTGGCGACTTGCAGGTCGCCGATGGAGTCACAGCCGATATCCGGGCCGAGGGCCTTGAATAGTCGCGTGTTAGTGTTTCGCAGAGCGCCGATATGAAGCTGCTGGATCCAGCTGGCCTCTGCATCCATAACGGCAAACTCGAACATCATTGCCGATTTGAATTTGAGACGCTCGGATAAATCGAGCTCCCCGCCTGACCTTATCTTTTGGAAGATTTTTTTGACCTCGCTGTCGGTGTAGTCCTCAGCGTATGCCGTTTCCAGTCCATGGTCGCAGAGCCGGCAGCGGTTTTGATGGAAATAGTCGTGGCGTTTGCGAATTGTCTCAATATACGAATCGAAGTTTGTTATTTGAGTATTGGTGGTTTCCTGGAGTTTATCAATCCAGGCGTTCAGCGCTGTGATGTCTTCGACAGCCATAGCTTTATCAGGGCGAAAAGCAGTGTGGACTTTTATCTCAAATCCGTCTCTACGGATTTGTTTGTGATGTGATAAAGTATCGAGCGGGTCTTCGGTAGTGCAGACCAGTTTAACGTTCATTTTGCGCAGCAGGTTGCGGACACTAAACTCCGGCTCCCTCAACATCTTGCTGGCGGTTTCGTATATTTCTTTTGCGGTCTCGGGGCATAAGAGCTTATTTATGCCGAAGTATCTTTTTAGCTCCAGGTGTGTCCAGTGATAGAGAGGGTTTCGCGGGCAGTAAGGAACGGTCTGTGCCCACTTATGGAATTTTTCCCAGTCACCGGCACAACCTGTGATGTATTTTTCGGCTATGCCGTTGGTCCGCATTGCCCGCCATTTGTAATGGTCGCCATAGAGCCAGGCCTGGGTGAGATTGTCGAAGCGATGGTCAGCGGCAATAAGCTCGGCGGGCAGGTGACAGTGATAATCATAGATGGGCATTTTAGCAGCGTGCTCGTGGTAGAGAAGCCGTGCGGTTTTTGTTTGCAGCAGAAAATCTTCAGTTATGAATTCAGCCATTTTTGTCTCCTAATACCGATTGTTATAAGTTTATGCGCTGTTGGTTTGAATTTTATGAGTAGATGCTCATTACATATTTAGCCCGCCGTTTTACGGCGGGTTTGAAAATCTATTTATTCTGTCAAAGAAAACTGACCACATATATCGCATTTAATTCTTACAATTGGTATAAGCCATAAATTGCGGCTCGTCTTTCGTCCATCGTCCCTCCTCCCTCATCCATCGTCCCTCGTCTGTCGTCTCACCATTCTTTATGTCTGTCCTGGCGGAGTCGGGGGCGGCGGTTTGCGTTTTGGCGGCTGGAATTCCGCCATCTTCTTGGCCCAATCGGAAACCTCGCTTTTTGTCTTTTGCAAGCGCTCTGAAATTTGCTTTGGCTGTTTTTTCTCTTCCTCGCGGACCTTGCGCATCCATAGCGCGTATGCTATCCACCCTATCGCCAGCACCGGCAGTGCTATTAACATAAAAATCTTATACATCCATTCCTTCCTTAATCTTTTCTAAAAAGTTTTTTGGCTGGATATTCGTATTCATTTCATCTATCCAGGTATTATACAGTGTAAGTTGTCGAGGCTGTTTTGCCGCCGCGGCCGGTCCAGTTTGTATGGAAGAACTGGCCTCTCGGCTTATCGACCCGCTCGTAAGTATGGGCGCCGAAGTAATCCCGCTGGGCCTGCAATAGATTAGCCGGCAGCCGGGCGGAGCGATAGCCGTCATAAAAGGCCAGGGCCGAGGTCACCGCAGGCATCGGAATACCCATCCGAATAGCTTTTGTAATTACCCGTCGCCAGGCGGCCTGCGCCTTTGTAACAGCCCTCTTGAAGAATGGGTCAAGCAGCAGGTTAGTCAAATTTGGGTTTTTGTCGAAGGCCTCCTTGATTTTGCCTAAAAAGACCGAGCGGATGATGCAGCCGCCCCGCCAGATAAGGGCAATTCCGCCGTAGTTTAAGTTCCATTTGTATTCGTTTGCAGCGGCCCGCATCAACTGGTAACCCTGGGCGTAACTGACTATCTTTGCCGCATACAGTGCCTGACGCAGGTCGTTAATAAATGCCTTTTTGTCGCCTATAAATTTTGACTTCGGGCCTTTGAGGATATTCGATGCTGCAACCCGCTCTTCTTTAATGGCCGACAGGCACCGGGCCAGGACGGCTTCGCTGATAAGCGTCAACGGCTGGCCGGCATCGAGGGCGGCAACGACAGTCCACTTGCCGGTTCCCTTCTGGCCGGCAGTATCAAGAATAAGGTCGATTGTCTCATTGCCATCCTCGTCCTTGTAAGCGAGGATGTCCCGCGTGATTTCGATAAGATATGAATTAAGCTCGCCTTTATACCAGTCGGCAAAGACCTCGTGCATTTGCGCATTTGTAAGGCCCAGACCTTCCTTCATTATATGGTAGGTCTCGCATATCATTTGCATATCGCCGTATTCGATTCCGTTGTGGACCATTTTTACAAAGTGCCCCGCTCCATTTTCGCCGACCCACTCGCAGCAGGGAAAACCATCATCGGTTTTTGCTGCGATTTTCTGGAAGATTGGTTTGATGTGCTGCCAGGCCGGAGGCGAGCCGCCGGGCATTATTGATGGTCCTCGCAGTGCTCCTTCTTCGCCGCCTGAGACGCCGGTGCCGATGTAGAGCTTGCCTTTGCTTTCGACATACTGCGTGCGGCGAATGGTGTCGGGGAAATGCGAGTTGCCCCCGTCAATAATGATGTCGCCATTTTCGAGATGAGGCAAAAGCAGCTCGATGAAATCATCGACCGGCTGGCCGGCCTTTACCATAAGCATTATCTTGCGGGGTTTATTAAGTGCGGCAACAAATTCTTCGATTGATTTGCAGCCGATTATGTTTTTGCCTTTGGCCCGGCCGTTTATAAAATCATCCACCTTTGAAACGGTCCTGTTGAAACAGGCGACGGTGAAGCCCTTGCTTTCCATATTGAGGATGAGGTTTTCGCCCATTACAGCAAGGCCTATCAGCCCGATGTCAGCTCGTGGAGAGCCTGCCATGAGCTTGTCGAACGGGTTTACCTGCACTGAGCTTTGTCGAAGTGTCGAATCCGCTTGTGGTGAGCCTGTCGAATCCACTTTTGCCATTTTGTGTTACTCCATAATCAGTGTTAATCCGTGTCTAAAAAAAGATAGTTGTAGGGTGGGCTTTAGCCCACCAGGTTTCTTGACAGCCGATACAGCATTTCGCCGGCGTTGCGGACGAGAAGAATACTCTCGTCTTCTTTATCTTCATAATCAGCTATATTTATATCGCTGGGATTCATATATCCCAGATTTACTTTCTGGCAGCGTTCTTTGCCGATACCCGTGGCGAGAATGACATTGGCCCGCGGCTTTTCGACGCCGTTTATAAAAGTTCCCAATCCCTTAACGTGTGTGGAGTGTGCCATTGCTGCCCGCGGGATGCCGGCGAATTTATCCATTTGTTTGAGGAAATAATCGCACGTATGATAGCCGATTTCATCAAGAACTTTGCCATAAGTGTATGAAATTTCGCTGATGTGCGGCGCGTAGATAATCAGCGTGCCGCCGTCGGCCAGTATCGGGTCGAGCTTATATGCAACTTTGGCGGCTGTCCAGATGTCTTCATACATTTTTGGGGCCAGGCCCAAAATGGTTTGATAGGTTCTTTCGTTATAAATGATGTGAATATCCTTTGACAAATCGGCTGCCTTTTCCCATGCATCATTGCAGTCGCCGATAAATAATCCTTTGAGCTTATCGTCGATAGAAACTATCGCAAATAATTTTCGGGGTATTTTTATAAACGAAGCTGCCTTCTCAACAACCTCTCGAGGCGGCGTCCATTTATTGCCGATTATGACGGGAATTGTTATGACGGCACTTAGCCAGTGAAAGAAGTTTATGATTTCGCTGCCGGCGATTCCGGGAAATATGTATTTGTGGCCTCCGGAGAAGCCGACTACCTCGTGCGGGAAAACAGGGCCGATGATAAAAAATTCATCGTAATTAAAAATCAGCTTGTTGATAGCGACATCGACTTCCTCGCGGAATAAACCGTCGGTAATTTGCTCGATTTCACTGGCAGAGATTCGGCCGACAAAGGTGAACGTTTCGGGCTTGTCCCATCTGTGATTGAAAAATTTTACTTGTGCGTATTTGCTGTGGCGCTCAGACGGCGTGATGGTCAATCTATTGCAGATTTGCTCTTCGGTAAGAGGCTGATGGGTCCCAAGCGCAACGAGAACATCTACGGCTTTTGCCGTTCCGGCTAAAAAGTCACAAATGATTTTGAATATGTCGCCTACGGGGCCGGAGCGGGTATTGTCGGGGACAATTAAAAGAATCCGTTTGCCGGCGTAATTATTTTGCAAAAAAAACTCTCCCACCGCTTCGTAAGCCTGCTCATCCGAAACAAAACCATCTTTATTTTTTCGCTCAATTATCATAGTCATTAGTCGCTGGTCGATAGTCGTTAGACTTTAGCATTTAGTTTCTTAATCAAACCCATCGTCATTCTGCTGATTTCATCAATCTTGTCTAACAAGTCATCAGCTTTGGCACCGCCTATGTATTTTAGACGAGAGGCAATAATAATCTGAGTTGTAAGCTCGGCACAACTTCCGAGAGACACATAAAGGAACTGCTTATACTCTTTGTTATGAAATCTGGCAAACCCCTCAGCAATATTGGAAGATATAGATATCGCTGAGCGCCGTAACTGGCTGGTCAGCACGTATATTTCTTCTTTCGGGAAAGCTCTTGTGACAGCATATATATCCTCAACTAACAGGGTGCCCCTTTTCCATATTTCCAGGTCCTTAAAACTTCTTATTTTAGCTGTTGTCTTTTCAATCATCGGAAATGTATTCCACTAAAAACCATTCATTAACAGCTATTCACTATCGACTAACGACTATCCACTATCGCTGCCACGGTGGTTTTTCTGGCAGGCATTTGTCGAACTCGGCGATAAGCTTTTGCTCGTAACTGCCTGCGTATTTACCTTTGATAAACCTGTCAAATGCTTCATTATGAAATCTTTTCCACGATTCGACCTCGCCGCCGGGATTGACGGGATAAAACAGGGCATCGTTTGCCTTGGCGGCTTTGTGGTCCCCAATGGCATCGCCAATCATCAGGATATGGTCCTTTTCGTATTTACCCTTCGCAGCATACTCAAGATGTTGCGCTTTAGTACCCATTTCCTGGCCTGCTATAATATCTACGTATTTGTCGATGTCGTGTTCCTGCCACTCGCGGATAAGGGCTTCACCCGGCGTAGCCGAGACCACGATTGCGTCAGCCAGAGGTCTGATTTTCTCCAGGCTTTCGCGCACGTATGGAAATGGCGGTATCGCCTTAACAATTTCCTCTATGGCCCAGTTGACTCTTTCGCTCCAGGCGAGTGCAAGCTCCAATTCGCGCTTTGCCTGCGGGTCGGCGGCCTCGGCAACGGCTTTTTTAAGCCCTTCGTTGCTGAGCACACTTTTTGGATTATCGACCCAGGCGTAATAGTGCGGAAATTGCGGCACCTTGAAGCCCCTATTCTTTACCATCGGGTGAGCAGGTAACAGGTCTGCAAGAATCAGTTTTAGGGTTTTATGTCGGTTGCCGCCGCGCGTCTTGGAAAATAGGTCTGCGAATTCTTTACACTCCCGTGCCGCCTGGGCTACCGGCTGCAAGCCAAAATAGCCAATCATCCAGGGGCAGAAGCACTCTCGCTGCTTGATGCCCATTGTGTCGAATGCGCAGCCGTCAGAATCGATACCGACAAAAAATTTATGTTTCGGCTTAAATTCTTTCAAAGGTTTTGCCGGGTCAACATCAGCCATTTTTCTTCTCCTGCATTGTATTTTGTATTACTGTGTTATCCTGCGCGTCACGCAATACGCACGACGCATCACGAATTAGACTCCGCTAAAGGCTGAAAATCCGCCGTCAACGGGAACGACGATGCCGGTAACAAATTTTGCCTCGTCACTTAATAACCACATAACCGTCCCAATCAGTTCTTCCGGCTGGCCGAATCTGGCCATAGGCGTATGCTCTATAATCGTTTTGCCTCGTGCGGTCAGCTCGCCGGTTTTCTGGTCGGTCAAAAGGTAGCGGTTTTGCTCGGTGAGGAAAAATCCCGGCGCAATTGCGTTGACGCGGATATTCTTGGAATAGTTCTGGCATATATGCACCGCCAGCCACTGCGTAAAATTGCTGACCGCTGCCTTTGCTGCTGAGTATGCCGGGATTCTGGTCAAGGGGCGAAAGGCATTCATACTGGAGATATTCAATATGACGCCTTTGCCGTTTTCTGCCATTTCTTTGCCAAACACCTGACTTGGCAATAGCGTCCCAAGGAAGTTGAGTTCATAGACGAATCGAACTGCTTCTGCCGGAAGGTCAAAAAAAGAAAGCTCCGGCGATGTAGTTGCCTCTTTTTTATTTCCGCCTGCTCCGTTAATCAGCACATAGATATTGCCAAATTCAAAGTTTATTTTTTCTTTTGCAGTCTGAAGGCTTTTTTTATCCAGGACATCGCATTTGACCGCAATGGCTTTACCTCTGGCAGAGTTGATTTTGTCTGCAACTTTTTTTGCGGCATCTTCGATTAAGTCCAGAACGGCGATTTTCGCCCCGGCTTTAGCCAGTGCCTTGGCCATTGTGCTGCAAAGGACACCGCCGGCGCCGGTGATTACGACGACTTTATCTTTGATATCGAAAAGGTCTTTCATTGCCTATCCTTCTGAATTTTTTCGCCGCCAAAACACAAAGACACCAGGTTTCTTTTAATTTATAATTTCTTTGTGCCTTTGTGGCGATTACTATCTTTCCTTGTTAAAGATATTTTGGCAGTTTTTTCTCCAGCAGTTTGTGCTCGAACCTCATAAAGACCGGCAGGCCGTCCTTGTCAATAGTTATTGGCGCTTCGCCCTGGACCAGGGGCCTGACGTAATCGCGCATCGCATCGGTAATGTGGTTGCCCTTATCGTTTATAAACTCTCTCGGCACTTTCTTTTCGCCGTTAGCCACGTCCTTCAATTCAGCTAATCCGGTTGTGCATTTGTATTTTGGTCCTTTATCTCGAACCAATGTCACCATCTTTCCGTTGACGCCATCGAGCGCATACCTTACAGCCATTTGCCCGCACATATAGGCCTCATTGACGTCGGTCAGCGACGCAAAGTGCATAGCGCTTCTCTGATTTGTGCCGGGCTTATTGAAGCGGGCCTTTATCTTGACCTCCTTTTCAATGACTGCCTTGAGCATTTCTGCGACGCCGCCAAGCTGGACGTGGCCGAAACTGTCTTTGCTGAATGTCCCTGAATCAGCCGTTACATACTTGCCTTTTTCGTCTTTGAGACCCTCGCCTGCAACAATAAATACCCTGCCTAATGATTTTAGCACATCCTGGACATCACGGACAAAATTATCGAAAGAAAATGCCGCCTCAGGCATATAAATAAGATGAGGCGCATCTTCGGGTGTCCGGGCGGCAAGGCCTGTCGCCGCTGCTATCCAGCCGGCATTTCTTCCCATTACCTCCAAAATGGTGCAGGTGTCCGCAGTATAGAGTGCTTCGGTGTCCCTGCCCGCTTCCATCGCACAGGTTGCGACATATTTTGCGACGCTCGGATAGCCGGGGCAGTGGTCTGTGAATGCAAGGTCGTTATCGACAGTCTTGGGAATACCTATACAAGTCAGTTCGTAGCGGGCATCGGCGGCGAGCTTATTGACCTTGTCGGCGGTGTCCATTGAGTCGTTTCCGCCGGCGTAGAAAAAGTAGCGGATGCTATGCGCCTTGAAGACATCGAGGACCCTGTCGAAATCCGCCCTGGATTCGGTGAGGGATTTGAGTTTGTATCTACAGGAGCCCATTGCAGCAGCCGGCGTGCGTTTTAATGCCTCGATTGTCTGCGGCTTTTCAGCCAAAACATCGAACAGCTCTTCTTTTAACACGCCTAATATGCCGTTGACTGATGCTATTACTTTGCCGATTTTTCCGGATTTGGCTGCTTCCTGCACGACGCCGCAGGCGCTTGAATTAATGACTGCGGTTGGCCCGCCGGATTGTGCCACTATCGCATTAGGTTTTGAACTCATCCTGACTACTCCTATACATTGAAAAACTAAAAGCGGAAAGCTATAAATTCAAAATTGTGTAGATTCTAATTCAACAGCTTTTAGCTTTGCATTTTACACTTTAAGTTTCTTTGATTAAATTGCCCATTTTTGCCAGAATATACACAAGAGCCGTGCAGAGTTCAACACTTTTTGGCTGTGCTTTTTTGGCAGCTTACAAAAAGGCCGTCATTGCGAGCCCCCGCGTCTTCCTGTCGGAAGACAGGAACGGGGGCGTGGCAATCTCTGACCTTGGACAACGTCCAAACTCATTTTGTTAGAAATCCCGACTTGCCGGGATTTTGGAGTATGCAAATGGCTAACTACATAATTGCAGATTTTAGCAAAATGAAGGTGATAAGGTGCCCCTGCGGATTTTCACAAAGGGCGTTTGTCAGCCCCGACAATCCGACAGCGACAATGCACATTGTCGAGATTGAAGAAGATGCCCGTGTGCATTATCACAAGAAACTTACGGAGATATATCTTGTGCTTGAAGGGACAGGCCGGCTTGAACTCGATGGTAAAAAAGTGCCGGTCAAGCCCTTTACGGCCATTCTTATCAAGCCCTTCTGCCGGCATCGCGCTATTGGCAAAATGCGAATCGTCAACATCTCGATTCCCGCCTTTGACCCCGAAGATGAATGGTTTGATTGACCCCCTTTGTCATTCCCGCATAGCCTGCCCTGAGCGAAGTCGAAGGGTCGTTAGCGGGAATCCACGTTTCCTTTTTGTTTTGAATCTTGTCCGCCTTCGGCGGATTTGCGTTTTGGTCATTTGGATTTGTTTAGGATTTAGAGTTTAGGATTTCCCTTTTTGTACTATCTGCGCCCTTTGTGTTCTAATTAAGTTGCTGACAAACAGACTAAAATGTTATAATCTAAACCTCACTAATGCGTCCTGTATTAGAATGTAGTGGTTCATCAACACTATAAGAATAGTTTCTTGACTTCTGCTGTCGGTTGTTTTAAGATGTATGGCAGATAGCTGGGGCGTATTTTGGAAATAGATGGAAGGCTATGGTGCTTTTATGAACAGAGTATATACGGCTGTGACCAGGCAGGAAAATTGCTGGTGGATCGGTTGGATTGAAGAAGTGCCCGGAGTAAACTGCCAGGAACGCACACATGAGAAGTTACTTGAAACTCTTAAGGCGACGCTGAAAGAGGCCCTGGAATTTAATCGGCGGGATGCTCTATCCGCTGTGGGGACGGATTTTCGTGAAGAGCAAATAGCGATATGAAAAGGAAGGAACTACTCCGGCATCTTCGCTCTCAAGGCTGTGAATTTATCAGAGAAGGGGCAAAACATTCCTGGTGGTATAATCCATCGTTAAACAAGAGATCGGCCGTTCCGAGGCACAATGAAATTGTAGATGTTCTGGCAAGGAAGATTTGTAAGGACCTCGGAGTTCCGCCGGTAAAATAGCCACCGCATAGGCAGGACTACCAAATCCAGGACATAGACCATGGAATATGAACCGAAATCTATACACACATATTTCAATTCCGACCTCTTGGATATCTACGCTTGTGATGTGGATATCCGAATAACAGAGTTTCCGGAATCAGCAGATAGAAATTGGCTCTACTACTTCGGGCTCACAATCAACTTCACTCTCCCCAACGAATGGTCACATGGGGGATTTCAGTGGTCAGGCACACACGAATTCAAGGACAGCGGTAACAAAGGCGTAAATTGGGGTGGCAACTCTAATCAAACTGGATGTGGGGGCATTAACAATGAGCCATGCGCTTGGGAATGTCACAAATGGTACCATTATCTTGTACGTCGAGTTGATGATGAGAACGATCAGCAGAAATATCATCGCTGGCTTTTTACAATAAGGGATTATGATACTGGTGAGGAAATCGAATATGGCACTGTGCGCACGAAGTCGCCGAACATAGTATGCAGGAATACGATGGTGTTTACTGAGACTGGATATGGCGTTCGATGTGATTCGCCAAAGGTCCGAGTTGAGTGGCGAAATCCTAACTTCAGCACACCTGCGGGTCGGTTCAGTCCTAAGAGGATAGTGGCTAACTACAATGGTACGTGCGTCAATCCGAAGAACACTAATCAAAACTTGCTTTCTGATTCGCCATTGTATTGGTTTCATGAAACCAATACTACGCGCATCACACCGCCTAACACCGTCCTTTGGCCAATATAATTCTTGGCTTCACCGCCTTGAAAATCTTTTGTGTTATCATACACAATTAATCATCGACGACATGTGGTAGCCACTGAGTGAATGCAGTGAGCGAAGTCGAACCAAGTCGAGGGGACAGAGGACATAATAAAGAATACGCAATTCTTAATGTTTAGCCCGCCGATTTACTCGGCGGGTTTTTCTTTAAACACGAGCATCCAGCATCGAGCATCGAGGTTTATCCGCCGAAGGCGGAATCCAGCATCCAGATGTTTAGCCCGCCGATTTACTCGGCGGGTTTTTGTTTATCCCGCCAGATAGGCGTAGCCGGAGTAGTCGAAAGAGTCGAACCAAGCCGGTATATCTCATTCTTCTGCCACCCGGCAGTTCCTTCAGCTAACGACTATCGACCAGCGACTATCGACTAATTTGCTCAAAGTTAGGGATTTTTTGAGAGATATTTTGGCGGGTTGACTCACTAAAGGCGCACTCCTTGTGCAGGACGATATAAGGATTAGTTAACAGAACCTTATAAACCCTTTTTGCACAAGGAGATGTGCCATGGTAAAACGTCAAGCCTTAATGGAATCCTTATCGTCTAACCTGCATAGTTTTCTCAAAAAAACCAGCAAAAATTTATCATTACCTTCTAAAAAATTCCTAAGAGATGACTTTATTGGCCTGATCCGTGCCGGTCAACCTGTTGTCTGCCAAATGGCACGGCACCTGCCGAATCAGCGGACTAAGTTTCTCTCACGACTCGATCGTCTTGAGGGACACCTGGTGGAGGATAGCAACTTTGATGACCAACTCAAAGATGTGCTGCCAGAGATCTGGCTGCCATACTTTAAGGATGATACCCCTATTATTGTTGACCTGTCAGACCTTGCCAAACCTTATGCCAGAAAGATGGATTATCTGGCAACAGTTCGTGATGGCAGCACCGGCGAATTAGTAAATGGTTATTGGCTTCTCGAGGCATACGCATCGATAAGCCATAAGAATCCTGTTCCAATACTACTCCAGCCATTCAGCCACGAAGAACCTTGCAGCCCAGGACAAAATCCTATCGTTCTGAAAGGTATTCATAAAATCTTTAAGTTGACTGATGGTCGAGGTGTAATGGTAATAGATAGGGGTTTTGATTCCGGGATAATGTTTGAAGATTGGCTGGACAACAAGTATCGTTTTGTCGGCCGACTTGTTGGAAAACGCCATTTATTGCGTTTTTCTGGGGGTCAGTGGGTGCCTATTCAATCCCGGATTCTTGCCGAGCAAACCCCTACGCCGCATTATTTTTCAAAGGCAGTCAAACGTCATGGTAAAGTCGTATTTCGCCTTAGTCAGGTTGGCTGGGTGAAGGTTCGTCTCCCTGACAGAGAAGAAGATTTAACGCTGGTCGTATCTCGGATTGCCGGAGAGGATACACCATTGATGCTTTTGACAAATCTGCCGGTGGAAAATGTTGATGATGCCAAGCGAGTGCTGCGTTACTACATCCGAAGATGGGAATGTGAAGAGGCAATTCGGTTTCTAAAAGCTGAGGTGCACCTTGAAAAAGTTAGAACTTTTCGCTGGTCTGCGATTTGCCGATTGGTGTTGTTGGCTACACTGGTAATGATGTATCTGGGATGGATAGTTGAAGAATATCCGGGACTATGTGAACGGCTAATAAATTTTGGCCAACCTTTGCCAAGTAAGCCGGACTTTTTAGCCTATCGCCTATTAACAGGCTTGACCGAGGTGATAAATGCTTGTTTTTGGCTTCGGAGGGACTTGCTATGATTGAGCTTATGAAAAAACCCCTAACTTTGAACTAATTTGCTGTTGACTTTTGTTTGAAAATATGTTACAATTTCCGTCTGTTTGCCTGCCCCATAGGGGCAAGCATGCAAACGATTAACCGCCCAGTAGGGCAAGGTTTCAGGTCCAGCAGGCCCAAGTCAAATCCAGTTGTTCGTTAATGTTCAATTTGTTTTGAATTTGTGTCGTTTGGATTTCGAGATTGTTTCGGATTTCGATATTCGGATTTCGAATTTATATTGGCATCCTTGGAGGTTCTCTCATGGTCACAGAAGCCCAAATCCTCGCCAACCGTCGTAACGCCCAAAAATCGACCGGCCCACGCACCCAGGAGGGAAAGGCCGTC
>Ga0315293_10003768_pt1 | contig 14550 bp, 18 predicted proteins | sample YL17G13_20_MG_FD_203071 | JGI IMG/M metagenome (GOLD analysis project Ga0315293, IMG submission 203071) | Sediment microbial communities from Yellowstone Lake, YNP, Wyoming, USA - YL17G13_20 | ecosystem: Environmental > Aquatic > Freshwater > Lake > Sediment | place: USA: Wyoming | collected... | reverse complement strand
TTCGCCGTGATCTCTTCCACAGAATAATCCGTGCGACCCGTGAACGGATGAACAGTCATCTTATCCAACGTGGCACCCCGAAGATCGCCGACGTAAACCGTAACCTCATGGTACATGCAACTATGCGGCAGCAAGGTCCACGTCTTCACAGTCCACGCCAACGAATAGTCGGACGAATGACGGTAAACATGCAGATCGGGCGAACAAGGCAAATCCGGCACCAAACCCGCATACTTGGCGAGCAGCGTCCCATCTGCCTTGAGAATCTTCTGCCCAACCAATGGGCCGAACTTCTCGACGAGTGCAGCATATAACCGTGCAGCATACTCGTTGGCCCGATTCACCGCAGCAACCTTGGCCGTCAGCTTTTCAACTCTGGTATTCATTGTTGTTCCTCCGACAGCCAGGGTACACTAGACCTAAAGTCAACACGTCGGCCTCGACACCGATGATTCGCTGGTCCCCCAGGTACTACCGCCCAATATGCAGCGTGTTGATATTTTACTAAGCCGCCACAAGAGCCTTCTCACCCTTGTGGTTCATCGCCCGCCGTTCCAACTCAGCAAGCCCAGCCTCAGTAATTGTATAGCCCTTGCTGGATACAGTCACCAAAGCGGCCTGATCGTCAGTCTCAGTCAGCAACCACGGCAGAATGAACTTCTCAACCTCTTCATCCTTACGCCCAGCCACCAATGCAATACGGTTCCGGGCAATCGGCCCCTGACCCAATGCCCGAAGAATCTTCAGATGGACGGCGTGCATTCCATGCTCGTCAATCTCTTCATCCTCGGCCACCTGACGGGCAACCTCTTCCCACGTCCCGCCTGACATATCTTTCACCAGGCGCATATACCGGGCGAACTCCAATGCCTTGCGAGCAATACGACTGTTGTAATGGGCAACCATACTGCACACATCATCGCTCAAATCTGGGTTCGCCAGCTTGACGATCTTGGCAACATCGGCCTTGCTCAAATACTTCAAATTCACCGGGCTGAACCGAGTACGGAAAGCATCAAATAGCTTCCCCTCGTCAGTCGTGGCAATCATCCACGTTACATTGTGGGTGTTCACCGACTTGCCCGATTCCGTAGCCATCATTGCATCGCCATACTCCGTCGCCTTCAAAAGCCCCTGAACGACACCATCCGACAAAGCATGAACTTCGTCAATCAAGATGACCACAGGAGGCAGAATGTAATGCCCTCGACGAATCACTTCCACCAGCGGCAAGCCAGCTTCGGACAATACACGACTGATTTCCTTGAGCAAATCGTCCACCGTCTTGATCGCCTTCGGGCTGATCTCGACAAACGGAAGCTGCACAACCTCGGCGTATAACCGGGCAATGGTAGTCTTCCCAGCCGATGACGGACCAAATATGGCAAATGACAAATCCCGCATCATGTGGTTGAACTGACCCAATGCCTTATATGCCGCCGTTTGCAGCTTGCGAATTGCCTTGTCATTACCAATGAACTTGGCAAAAGGCGAATCCGAATTCGTCCGGGATACAGCTTCCCGGCGTTGGTCCTCACTCGGCTCCGTATGACCCCAAGGGTCTTTCGGACCAAAGAATATGCGTTGATTTTGTTGCAGCACTGATTGTCTCCTGAATCACCTAGAGAACCAAACACACGTTTGGTTCTCGCCCATTCCATTTCTTCCAACAACCCCCAGGGTACACTGGACCTAACGCTTGTTAGTGTTTTCGTTGTTTAGACGTGCTAGGGTACAATAGACCTGACCCCATTTGTACCCTTATGCAACAAAAAAGGGAACCGGGGGTACAATAGACCTAAATGGCCAAAAGCCAACAATAGTCAACTAAAGACGACGATCCACGACAAAAGGTCAACAAAGTCAGCGAAACCAATCAAAGGGCAATCAAGGGCAACTAACAAAAAACGAAAGGTAAGATAAGGCAGCGTTACCTTAGAACTCAATATTGAAAAATATATCGTTGCCTTATTGTGTCCTGATTGCCCTTTATTGTTTCCTGAATTGTTCCTGAATATATCATGATCCCCCTTGGATACTTTTCCCTTCACACATTTCTTTTTGTTTTTCATATATTCTTTCCAATATTCATCAAATACGCCTCTGGAACTTTTTCCCAGGGGGATAATGGGAAAATAAAGGACACAATGAAAGGCTGGCTAGGCCCATATATCGTCTAATTCCCAAGGAAGCCCATCAACGTGTCCTAAGTCCTTTCACACATTGGGTTTACGTCCGACATGAAAAAAGGGTGTTTTTGGAGCTTTTGTTGCCGGAGCCTGGGTTTGATCTGGAGAAGTTGCCTGGATTTGGTATGATGCAGTCTGGTGTTAATATCGGGAGGGGATTGGGATGAATTTAGCGACATATTGTGGTTTGTTGTCTTCACACAATCGGGGGATGGTTATATCATTCGGGCTTGGCGGGCATTGGGCATTATCACCTGATTTAATACATCGGTTATCGCTTAATGACGGGGACACATTAACGATTCACGAGATGCCATCTGGGGGTTGGGTTGAGTGGGATTGGCGTCATGACTCACGGTTGTCTTTGGATTCTGGCGGGACGTTATATGGTTTATCAATGTATGCCAAGGAGTTAAAAAATGAGATTGGTTATTTCCGTTGGCATGGGATGAGTGTCATGTCTAAGCCTTTATCTTTATATGCTTTCGAGGTAATCAAGATGAAATCAGAGAATAGCAAGATGGGTCAAACGGAGCGTTCATTGCGTCGATCCTGTGATGTGCAGGACACGGTGGGGTTTGGTGAATTGCGTGGGATATTAACTGGTGTGGTTGACCAGAGCAGGCCGGAGTTACCTGAGTTGGAGCCTATGCCTAATGGGGATTACATGACGATGAAGGATCGGGTGGCCCAATTGGAGGCGAGGTTTGCTTATTTGTTTCGTGAGTGGGACATGATGAATGACCAGTTATGTGATCCGACACTGGATTGTGACAGTGCCAACATGATTATGGTGCGTTACTTGAAGGTTGCTGCTGAATTGGAGAAGTGCCGTCAGGAGAAGGAGAGTGGGAAGCGGTTGATGGAGCGAAGGGAGAAGGTGATTGAGGAAATAATGAAAAACACCAAGTCCTCTGGTAAGTTGTTCACATGGGATTCAATTGGTGTATTGCCTGGGACGGTTGGGAAAAAGGTTCAGGAAAAGTTGCGAGCTTTCCGGGAATGAGATGGGTGATTCAGGGATTGTTCAGGATTGCGTAAGGGGCCTTTAATTGGCCCCTTTTTTCGTTAATAGCGTCTTTTAATACCTGGGGCGATAGTGATGAGGGGTTCACATAGCGTCTCTATAGGGCTTCACACACTAGGGTAGTGGTGCTTCACACGTTAGATCATGTGGCATTCACAAGCTGGGGTGTGGGTGGGCGGCTTGGGGCATAGCTCTGGATTAGCTTGTGGAGATAGCTGGGCTTGTGGAGATAGCTGGGGCTATATGCTTGTGGAGATAGCTGGGGCTTGTGGAGATATCTAGTGCTATATGCTTTGTGGAGATAGCTGGGTCATTAACTTAAAGTCGCAATTTAATGTTTAATTGCGACTTTAGGTTATCTTTCTCTATATAGCGTATGGGAAAAATACGATCATTCACCACATGGCTTGAGGCAAGGGCATCTGCATTCTGTTATCCGAAGATGAAGGCGGCATTTGATCGTGAGTTACTAGCTGGGATAGACGGTGTAGGTCGGGCGCACGCAATTATTCTACCAACGGCACAAGGAGCAGAAGAAGATGACCAATAATTTCAAAGAGTGGATCAATGAGGACGAGGCATGTACTGGATATGTTCTTTCGGCATTGATGTTTGAGGTATCCACATGGTTGAATGAGGGGCGAGTGAATGAGGGGCGAGTGAATCGTCGCCAGTTAGCTGGGATGGATTTTACGCCTAAGAAGCGTGGCGATCCCAATTTATTTGGTGACGAGGAAGTTGGCGCTGATCCTGAGAAGAAAATAGACAAGTTTATTGATGCTGAGGGAGGACCACGAATCTGGACACCAAAGTTCGTCCCGTCACAGTGGAACAGTGGCACACCTGACCTCCGAGGCGGCAAGGACAAGGATTCATGTGAGATAACGCCTTTATCTAGTTATGCAAATGATATTGGGGCTATTCAGGCATTTGCCAAGAGTTCTCCGGCCAATTTCGCTCAGGTTTTAATGTTTGCTCCATTATCTGCGAATGTGCCATTTGCGAAGCATTGGGATAACTTTTACATGCTAATGGCGATATTGAAGCATCAGTTTCCTGAGCGAGTGACCCGTCAGGAGATTGAACATGCTGTGGATTCATTTGGCGACAAGTATTATGCTTTGGCTCATACGATTGGTGGGTTCAAGTTAGATACTGTTGTAGAAATATGGTCTAACAAGGAAAATTTATTCCATGAGTTAAATGCGTTAGCGAATGCTGGCGATGACGTTAAGTTGATGAAAAGATTGAATATGTTTCCTGGGATTCAGAGTGTAAAGGCTGGATTTGTCATTCAGTTATTGTGGGGACGTGCTGGATGCTTTGACATTCACAACATTGACATTTGGAGCAAAGTAATGCCTGATATGGACAAGGCTGGTGATTTTGATGAGAAAGAATGGAGTCGCAAGAAGGGAGGAGCAGAGAAGTACTTTAAGATGTTAGACAAATTAAAGGATCGTGGCATTGGCACTCAGGAATTATGGGATGTGTGGGTAGATTTTGTAGAAACGATGTATGTGATGGTAACAGATCATGGCATGGGGTATTACGACATGCAAGGTGCAGCATTAGACAAGGATGATCCTAAGTATGACGTAATGAAGGGGGTTAAGATACCGAAATTGGGTATTGGGAAGGATCGTGGTGGCGTGATGGTTCCATTGGCTGGTGGCAAATTAGGCAAGGGAGCATCGTCTACGCACTCAATGATGGCCCCGGACGATGCTTTGAAGCAATTCTACAACTTGTATTCTCGTGGTGGGATTCAGAAGCCTGCCTCTTTGGTGACTGATCCGCAGGAATTAGCTGCTCGTGCGGTTAATTTCCGCAAGGGGCCGGATGGTCGGCCATTGAATCAGAATTTAGGTAGTCAGCCGACTGCCTTGCATTATTTATCGCCAGCGATTGGTGCTGGTGGTCAGGTTGATCCTGATCGTATTCGTTCGATTATTCAGCAGCGTATGGAATTAGGTGGCAAGAAGGCTCGGAAGCGTCGGGTTGCTGCAAGGCAGCGTAGTTTATTTTGAGCAGCGTAGTTTATTTGGAGACAATTGGTAATGAAAAAGAATCCATGTTGGTCGGGTTATGAGATGGTTGGTTCTAAGAAAAAGGGCGGCAAGAGTGTGCCTAATTGTGTTCCTATGAAGAGTTTCCGGGAATGGTTAGAGATGATGGAGGTAGAAAATCCTTTTCATGGTTACGATCCAGACAAGAACAGTAGAGAGGGTGGATTGAATGCCAAGGGTCGAGCTAAGGCAAAGCGAGAGGAGGGGGCGAACTTAAAGCCACCTGTTACGGAGGCTCCTTCAAAGTTGGACCCTGATTCTAAAAAGGCCAAAAGGCGTAAGAGTTTTTGTGCCAGGATGGGTGGTGTTTCTGGTCCTACGTCCAGAGACGGCAAGAAAACAGCAAAGGGTGCTGCATTGGACCGTTGGAACTGTTAATCATGGTGAGGAATATGAAAATAAATGAACACATGCTTAGGCTAAGTGGTTTGCTAAATGAGAATCAGTTGGAATCGTTTGCAAAAAAGAGGCATGAGGGAGCCAAGAAAATCTCAGACATGGCGAAGGAAAAGGGTGGTGTTGCGTTGCTGACGCATGACCATTTTCGTGTAAAGTTGCCATATTACGAGAGGGCATCAAATGGTCGATTAAACGTGGAAGAAATGAAGAGTGAATATAAGAAGTTGTGTCTTGAGCTTCATTCATACATGAACGAGATAGAAACAATGAATCAGGCCAACTTTCAAAAGTTAGTTGGCAGAATTGAGGTTTTGGGAGAGCTTTTGATTGAGACGAATCATGAGTAATTTATTTTGGGACAATCGGCAATGAATAGTTTATCATTTAGTTCATACATTGACAGTTTTGATGAAGGTTTGTTTGATTCGATGAAGCAGGGGTTTCAGAATCAACATGCAAAGAGTTCTGCTATTCAGCCTGGTTCATCTGAGTCGGATTACGAGAAGTATTCATACTCAATCATGGAGAATCAATGGAAGGATATGTTAGAAATTGCCCAAAATGCGGGAAAGAACTTCAGTACAAATGCAAAGGTTCATACGATGTGTCTCGAAAGAACAACAAGACATGCAAATCTTGTTCTATCAAGAAGCTGTATGAATTGGACCCAGAGAAGAATAAAGGAGAAAGAAATGGCAGAACAGGAAAGAGAACACTGGATGTGTTTGTTAGGAAATATGGTGCCGATGAAGGCACAATCCGTTATAACAACCTGACAAAAAAACTCGGTGAACATGGTTTCAAGTCTGGGAGTGACAATCCATCTTTTGGCAAAGTGCCGAATAGTGGATGGAGTTACAAAGGGTGGTACAAAGGATTGTTCTTTAGAAGCAGTTTGGAACTGTTATTCATCATGGACTTTGAGGATAAAAATGACAGATTGGTTCTGAGTGCAGAAGGTACTTTCAGAATGAAGTATGATGAAGGATTTAAGACTTATTGCCCGGATTTCTTTGATCTGGTGACAAATACAATTTTTGAGATAAAGGCTGAGAGATTCCTGTCAGAGAACGCCAAGAAATTTGCTGCGGCGGAAGATTTTGTCAAAGACAAGAACCTTAATTTCAAGATTGTAACTGAGTCTGATGTTGGCTATGTCGAATCAAGAATTGTTTGGATGCTAAGAGACCTTCATGAATCGACAGCAATCAAACTTACAGAATGTTCATTAAAAAAAATGAATGACAGAATTGAGAGAATGTACAATTCTGTCAATGAATACAAGAGAAAGAAGCGAGATGATGCGTAATCCTCAAAGCAAGTTGAAGTGTGAGACAGAACAAGAATTAAAAGATGCGGCAAGCCCGGATTAACAATAGATGCTGATCGGGACATGTGGGGCACATGGATTACGTTCAAGATTGGCGAATCTTCTCATACAATTGCTCAAGAGGACGGCACCATGTCGTTTATAGACGCTCTGATTGCGTCTCTGACGAAGCTCAGAGAAATTACGGACTTTGAGACTGTTCCGCCAATACTGGTTGTAGAAGAGGCAAAGGAAGGTTTGGATGATGCTTAAATAATGTATGCAACATTGTTTCGTGCCAGACAGAATAAGAAAATCTGCAATTACTAATGCAGACAGAGAGATCATTTCTCTGGCTCAAAAACACACAAAGATGTTGCCATATTATTGGAGAGTAGAAGATTACGTTAAGTGGAAAATCTCATTGCTGCCAGATGATTTGACTGGGAAAACAGTCATTGACATTGGCAGCAATGAGGGAGTATATGCTTTTGCTGCTGAGAGACGTGGAGCCGCAAGAATTTTGTGTGTTGAAAATGAAATTCAATGGCTTAGCTGTTTCAATAAAATAAAGCATGATCTGGGTTCTCGGTGTGAGTTCAGGTTGAGCAGCCTTGACGACATAGAAGAGAAGTTTGATGTGTGCATTTATTATGATGTGTACTATCACTTAGACAATCCGATGGCGGCATTTCACAAGATCAGAAGCATCACAAAAGAATACATGCTGTTTTGCGGCCACATGCTTGATTCAGAAGACTCTGTTGCTCGTTTGTTAGATCCGGGTGAATTACATCCGTTGGACTCAACAAATATCTGGGCAGCTTCTTTGTCTTGCATCAAGAAAATGATGCAAATGTCAAAATTTGCACCCATCAGTGCCGAGGTTCTTAATAAAGAACGAGTCGCCATTAAAGCCATGACAACAGATTTTAAGTGGCCAAACAGGGCGAGCTTGATAAATTCCAAACTTATCCTTGATCTGTGGGGACAGGAGCAAACGAACAGATAAAGAATTTTGCTCTTCCCCAAATGGAGTTTGTGTCATAAAATGAAAATGAATCGTTTTGTCAAGGAATAGATAAAGCGATGACACACTTCAACGAAAGGAAGGGCACGGATGCCTCAATATAAGGTAATCGCCACCCTGACATGGAAATTCGATACAGAATTGAACCATGCAGAGTGTATTGAGCGTGCAAAGCAACAACTGGAAGAAATATTAGACTCAAATCCACAAGGCGAAGACTTTGATGGATTTAGCGTTCAGATTGATTTGGCTCGGATGAAAGACCGGAAGAAACTGGTCCATCTTGGAGAATTTGATCTGGATGAAGTAATGCCATACATTACAGAACATGAGTCTAAAAAAGACTATCAAGTTGGCGAGCACACATACACCGTCCGTATGAATTCGGATCGTTATTTCGTTTTCAAATCAAATCCACGATGTGTGGCTTGTGGTTTGGACGGAAGCAAAATGATCCTTGATATGAATCCGGGCGATCAATCTCCGCATTTTAATTTGTATGCGGTGGAAGATGGACGCTACGTCCTGATGACAAAAGATCATATCTTGGCCAAGGCTCGTGGCGGTACAGACGAACTGTACAACTACCAGACGATGTGTTGCACATGCAACAATCTTAAAGGTCATTACGATCTGTCAATTCAACAAGTACATGAGCTTAGAATTTTGTACAACAATGACTTGATGGTGCCACGTAAGGAACTCAGAGATCTTGTTAATAAACGTAGAGATGAGATGATCTCTGAAAAACGAGGTGTGGTGGGGTAAATATTAAACCCCGCAGAACAAAGGAGAGCACATGGTAGAGCACGCATACATTAGAGAGGAGATAGCCAAGGCTGTAAAAAACAGAAGACAACCTATGGTGAGAGCACAAAGTTTGTCAGCAATTCTTCCAGCGGTTCTTCCTCCTCAAGAGCGATCAAGTTTTCTAAATCATTTTTTGATCGTTTGTATCCTTCTGGTTTCAGTCGCTACAATTTTTGGAATGCTTGCTAAGACATTTGATTGGAGCGGCAACGCCAAGCAAAAGGTAGAAACTGTTGTTGAACAAAAACAGCCTCAGCCACCGCAAGAAAAATACTTGACACAGGCTGAGGCTGAGAAGTTTGCAGAATCTGTTGAAAGCAGAATGTCTGAAATTGAATCAACTTCCAAAAAGCTAGGCACCAAAGTTTGGTTGTTGGGCATTGCTCATAATGAAAACGCAACCATGACAATGGACTCGGTGAGGAAAAATCATCCTTATGATCCTTCAGATTACATCTCTTTTGAGAGAGATTGGAAGATCAATAGAATGCCGAGAACATTGAAATTGGCAGATGATGATGAAGGCAAGATCAGGCAACACGTTAAATAAGTTTCATCGCTGGTTGCTTGTCATATTCTTTGATCTTCATCATATCATTTAACACCATCCCAAGCATCATTGCAGTGAGTGTAGTTTGGGATTCTGTTTTTCTTGTTGAATATGGGAATTCCAATTGTAGTGATTCTACATTGCGATCCAATTCATGCTTAATGAAGTATTGATTCATGTTGTTAGAGCTTCTGCCAGCATATCTGCCAGTTCCTGCTCCTTCATAGACTTCTCCGTCATCGCTGTAATTACGCCAAGAATCAACAAACAGATTCTTTCTCCATGCTCTGCATGTAATTGAGTTTTTACTGGTGCCAAGTCCATAGCCGACGATTACATCTACTGGTTCATGTGCTTCTTTGTGAACGATGTCACCCGCTCCATGAATATAGATGACAAGTAATCTTTGGCGTTCTTCATCATTGGACCAGCCATAATTGTTCCATTTCTTGGTTATCTGGTTTTTGATTTTCAAGAGCGGCTTTAGAAATTCGTCAAACACAATTTCTGATTGACAATGATCTACACGATTACAATCTGCAATATCATTGTTTGGGTCTACGTTTTCGCCTCTTTCAAATCCTTGATTTATGACAGCGTATGCGTTTGCATTGATAGCTGCCATTTCTGTCATCAATGCAGTGTTATGGTCGTCTTGACCATGTGGAGCTACTAACAGAATCGGTTGTTTGCCGTAAATTACATTGACTCGTTCTCGCATTTTTTGTTTCCTCACAGGTAGAGTTTTTTGCTAAGACTTTTGTATTCTGCGAATGGTCGGTGGTAAAATCTGCGATTTAGTCCAATGAAGTGCATTGCCTTGCTGATTACCAACTCTCGTTCGCATTTTGTTACAGAAGTTTCAGGGATTATAACATATTTTGGATAATTGAGAAGAGCAAGTGCAACAAGCCCTTGTTCATCAAATGTTTTGCTTTCTTTGTATTCTCCGAGTGCGTTTATTTCCCAGTCGGATTGACAGTAGAAATCAACATACTTATGTAGGTTGAATCCCGGTGGCATTCCAAAGATTCCGCTGTTGATCTGATATCCTGTTGGGACGTATCTTTCAAATCTTCCATAAGTTCGAGAATTATCTTCTAAAAGCAGCGTACAATCGTTGTTTAAGAATGTTTCAATTTCCAGTATCTTCTCATTGAAAATAATGTCGTTGTCGATCACCATTTCATGTCGTGAGATGTCAAGTCTTGGAGGATACAATTTCCAAGCAACGCCAGCGGGTTTAACCTTGCTCTTTTCTGCTACCTCACTTTGATCCATCAGTTGAATATCATGAAAACATAGGTGCGTGATTGTTTCTTTCGAGCAGTTGTGACAAATCACAACTTCTGCATCATAGAATTTAAGGAAAGAATCAATTGACAACGACAGGCATTCGTAGCCAGCAGGCGTTGTGTTTCCGATTGTCCAGCGAACGATTGGCTTCATTATTCGTTATCAGAGTATCACGAAAACATAGTAGCGAGAATAAATGGCATTGAGAACATAAATAACGAACCTCTAAAAAGGATCGGTGAATATTGAAAACAGATAAGCTCAAGATTGATTTAAGGAATGCGGACAAGGACGACATGATGATGTTGGCCCGATTTTTGATGAGCGTATCTGGTATCCTTACCCAAAATGGGTACAAAATTCACCTCAAGCGATCCTCCAAGACCGAATCAGGCCGCACGGAAGCAGGCTGCACTGAACAAAAATGTAATTGATTTTACAAAAATTGTATTTCGCTACCTAGACAATCCTCTCTTCGTTCCCTACAATCTGGTAGAGCCGACCACGAAGATGCAAATTTTGTAATGGAAATTTCCATGGAATAAACGGCTATGGATTTGTCGAGGTTCCACAATCCTCAGATGGATTGTTTTGCACTGGATGCTTGACGACGCATAAGCGACCGACCAAGATGTATCAGGTTCAAAGAGACGTTCTTTGCAAGTTTCAAGTGGTCAATCTTTACAACCCAGAACTGTAACCCATCATTCTGACACCCGCTTGCTTGGATGTGTAGATGATTCCATTGTATTTGCAATGTACTTGGAAGATGTGAATGCCAATCCTAAGCCAAGACTCAAAAAAAATTCGGACCCTGATCGAAAGCATGAATGATGAGGACTTGCGATCATCAGGCCCAAAAGACCTAGAGGACGCCATCGAGAAGATGGGGTTGGTCTATGCCGTCGTTCGAGAACGGGTGAACAACGAGTTGGCCCGAGCGAGGAAATTGAGAGGAATTCGAAAGGGCAGAGGGCGTCGAATTGCCGCTCAATTTCCGACCGATTCCGCCACCCGTTTGATGACGGTAAATTACTGCACGTTGAACATAGCAAACAACAACGCTCGTTTGTTGGTTTGTTCTTGTGGATTTATGGGCAGTGTTTTGCCAGACGCAAGAGTATGCCCACAATGTCGAATGGTTCCAACAAGCGTAATGCTTGTGGATTGTGCAGATCCAAATCACAACGAGCCAGAAGGCTGTGGCAATCCATCTTGTTGGAAGCATCAAAAAAAACCAAAAGACCAACCAAAAGGCCAAACAATTGCCAATATGTTCTCGTTCCAATATTTGCTTTTTGATGACGACAACGGCAATACTTGGTGTGTAACCAACATACTTGGTGGACTTTACGTGGCGAATCATTTGACCAAAGAAGAAATTGTTGGCGAGGAGAAAACTCGCATTCTCACAGGGTTAAAAGGAAAAATCGGAAGATCAGAGCGTCAAATTAGACAGTAATGAGGTTGACACCCGCTTGACGTGTGTAACACATGTTCATCCGCAGAAAAGGGAAGACAATGATTAACCGAAAAATCGTCGTGGAACGCAAGACCAGCAAGAGATTGCAACCCAGTGTCGTGTTGGCACAAGTACAACGCTGCACTACCATCTCCCTCAAAGGATCAAGAGGGCAGGGGTGGAAATTCACGATGCCGTCACGTCCATTGCCACCCACACAAGACAACGACATGTGGGTGTATCGGATCACGGTGCATTTTTCAACTACTTCCGACCGAGCATCGCTCGTAACGAAGTGGCCAGAAATCGTAAAGCGGTTTGCTGAGGCTGGTACTTCAGGCAACCTGAAAGGCTCTCCTTGGAAAGTCGTTGAGCCAGAAGGGTTTGAGAGCGTGGCTGCCGATGCCAAGGTTGAAGCAGTCAAGGCTGTCAAATTGAAGGAATTGGCTGATGCTCCAAAGAAACTTGGAGAACTTAACCTTGTATTGAATGGGCATTACGATAGAATCTATGGTCGTAAGCCGCATATCAATCGGGTTGTGGATGCTTTGCGTTTGGCGAAAACCACCGATTGGATGAAACGGACCCATAGTTTGTTGGATGGACCTCCGGGATGTGGCAAGACCGAAATCATGCTGGCCACTTCGCAAATGATTGGCGAAGAAGGCAAGTCTTGGTTGTGGTTCGACGCCACAAGCATGACTAAGGCTGGAGTGATCGAACTCATTATGGAGAACGATACAGTTCCCGGCGTCCTCTTCATTGAGGAAATCGAGAAGTGTCCAGAAAACGATTTGCGTTGGCTGTTGGGCATCATGGATGTTCGTGGTCAAATTCGCCGCACCAATTACCGTGTTGGCAATCAGGCCAAGAATGTTCGCATGGTGGTGATTGCCACTGCCAACGATGTACAACTGCTCAAGACGGTCATGGCTGGAGCATTGTACAGTCGATTTCAGAACAAGATTTACTGTGCTCCCCCAGATCGTGAAATCATGCGGCAGATCATGCTGCGTGAAATCAACGAAATCAAGGGCGATCTGAAATGGGTCGAACCAGCACTTGAATTTGCCGTAGACAAATGGGGTATGGACGATCCTCGTGACATCATCACGATTTTGTCTTGCGGTCGTGATCGACTGATGACTGGTGCTTATCAGAAGGATTTTGAGGCAACCATGCACCCGTTGGAACGAAAGCATCTTTTGGCCAAGTTGAAAAAGCGGGACGCCAGTTTGACACCCGCTTGATGAGTGTGAGTGTGTGAGTTTCAGGTTCCAGAACAAAATTTGTATTTGCGTGCTTTACAATTTTTGTTCTGGACCCTACCATGTGGATAGAACGTGTCGTTCTGTCAGTTTAACACCCTGTTTTGGAGATTTCTGATGAATGCTGTCACTGCTTCTGCTGAAGCCACTGTCAAGGACGACACCCAGACCACTGAAGGTCAACCTGTCGCTGAGAAGAACACCAAGGCCAAGAACGCCAAACCCAAGGCCGAGAAGAAGCCTGCCGCAGAAAAGCCTGCCGGGATGCTGACCATGACCCAAGCCACGGCTTTGGCTCTCAAGGACAACATCAGCGTTGACGTTGGTCGAATTTTCTTGCTCCCCATCGGCAACATCGCCAAGTATGACAATCCCCGTCATGAACCGGAAAACCTGTACGAACAGGGATACGTTCTGATCGGCGATCCGAAGGTCGAAGAGGCGACGGAGACCGATTTCGTGTCTCTGGTTCACCTTGCTTTGTCCGAAGACTTGGAGCATGTTCGCCAGTATGTGGCTTTGATCGAAGAGCACGAAAGCCAGATCATGCGGCTTCTCAATCCGCAGGGCAAGGCCGTCCATACCGGCACCGAAGAGACTTGCAAGGCCAAGCTCAAGACGCAGGCCGATAAGAGCGGCTGGAAGATTGAAGAGCATCCTTCCGCTCCGCAATCCATTGTCCAGTTGGCGGAAGACATTTTCCTGTATACGCAACTCGATCCCATCGAAGTGCGTAATCATGGAACCAAGACCCACGTCATTGACGGTGGACGCCGAATCGCTGCGGTTCTGTATCTGCACGCCAAGAGTCGTGTGCTTCGTGCCGATAAGGCGGAATGCGAACTGTTCGGAGAAGGGACTCCCAAAGAGTTCCCGGCTCTGGTTCAGGCAACTGATCTGAAGGCCAGTGGCGATGATTTCGTGCTGGCTGTGCAGATCAATCTGAGCCGCAAGCAGTTCACGCCGTTGCAGGAAGGTCGTGTTTATCACGACATGACGAAGAAGACCAACCCGGCTACCGGCAAAAACTACACCTATAAGGAAGCTGCTGCCACGCTGGGAGTGGAATACGGCACCTACCGTAATCGTGAAGCTCTGTGGCGTGATCCCGTCTATGACGATGCCGGGAAAATCACCAAGG
>Ga0315293_10003766_pt1 | contig 14554 bp, 19 predicted proteins | sample YL17G13_20_MG_FD_203071 | JGI IMG/M metagenome (GOLD analysis project Ga0315293, IMG submission 203071) | Sediment microbial communities from Yellowstone Lake, YNP, Wyoming, USA - YL17G13_20 | ecosystem: Environmental > Aquatic > Freshwater > Lake > Sediment | place: USA: Wyoming | collected... | reverse complement strand
AACCATAACGATAGGTTTATATAGTAGTTCATACTATACTCTATTCCAGAAACAGATAGATTTTGTCGCCAAACAAAATTTATGGTTTAAGTCGCCAAACTTAAACTGCTTGAGTTTCGCCAAAAACTCAATTTTATTTTTCTATATATTGTATATCTTATATTTAAACACTTCTGTTAAACAATGTATATTTTGCAGTATACACTTGTGTATACTGGTATTGTATTGTGTTTTTCTACGCAAAAGTGGTTAAATATTTATAATAGCTCGATTTTTTTAGCATAATGACTGACACCAAAAAGACAATAATAGATTTGCTCGGACGCAAATCGCTGAAAGCGGCTACTGGAGAAAAGCTTGGTTATTTTCTTGCAATCAAAGTTGCCGATGAATTGGGCATTCATGAATCCTATGAGGAAGATTTGAATGCTGCTTTAAGGGAGTCCATACCAAAGAGTGAAGCCATAATCAAACGCCAGCAATGCAATCCAAAAGGATGGAGGCTTACGGGAGCGTCCCCTTCGCTAATTCAATCATTCTTAAACAGCGTTCTGGAAAACTCTCCTAAAAAATTGAAAAAAATTTCAAATTTTATCAACAATTACTTGGAGGGGATTATAAAAAAACCTTCTTTAGAGCAGCTTGAAATCATAGATAGATATTTGAGAGCCTCATATGAGCAGTTTAAGAATGGAGGAATGGATGATGAAACAAGAAGAGTTCTTAACAAGATAGCAGAAATTTCAACGCATTATAAGATAGCACTTGAAAATGACATGCTGCTTGATTATTTTGGTTTTGCTTCTGATGGCAGGCCAATGCCAAAAATAATATACTATCCTGAGCAGCCCATAATTGCCTGCTTTGGAACAATCAAAACTGACTATGCTTCTACTCAAGAATTCCAAAGAGACTTGAATGGAAAAGGAATCTATATGCCAAACATGGGCGGAGGCAGGTCAAGAGAAGAATATCAGGAAGATGCGCAAAGGATGCTTAAAAAAAACAGAACCATAGAACACTGCTTAGCGCACATAAAGAAGAGGAAAAAGGACGGCTCTTCACTTTTCAGCTACGAGAGTTATGTTCCGGAGAGCGGACAAGACCCATGCGAGCTGGAAAAAAGAGATGAAAAGGTTGTCAACTCTGTGGCAAGAAAATACAAAAAATGGGTTTTGGAAAAAGGGGATTTTATTTTCAGCAATTTTGGAAATACGACTGCGGCAGAAAAAATTATACGTTTTGATGGTAACATGCTAATCAAACAAAAAGGCAAGTACCCTATTGAAGTTGCCAGGGAACTCTGCGATGATGTTGATGCTGCTTATGCCAGAGTTGCAAAACCTTTATAAAATCCTTTCTTGGGGTAATAATATGACACTAAATATCATAGGTATCGGACTATCAGATGAAAAAGACATAACCCTGAAAGGATTAGAGCTAGTCAGGAATTCTGATTTTGTTTATTTGGAAAGCTACACCTCAATTCTTCAGTGCGATATTTCTGCGCTTGAGAAATTGTACAATAAAAAAATTATTTTGGCAGATAGAAAACTAGTTGAGCAGGAAGCTGAAAAAACAATTCTCGCAAATGCAAAAACAAAAAATGTTTCATTTCTTGTGATTGGAGATGCTCTTTCCGCAACAACGCACATTGATTTGATTCAAAGGGCAAGGGAAATGAAAATCAAAATCAACATTGTCCACAATGCTTCCATACTGATAGCGGTTTCAGAAACAGGATTGCAGCTGTACAAGTTCGGAAAAACCACAAGCATTCCGTTTCCTGAAAAGAATTTCCAGCCTGAAACTGCCTATGATGTAATAAAAAATAATCTGAAAAATGATTTGCATACTCTGGTTTTGCTTGACCTGCGCCCGAATGAAAACAGATTCATGACTGTTAACGATGCAATAAAAGTCCTGCTTGAAATAGAAAGCAGGAGAAAAGAAAAAATATTCACAGAAAAAACAGGAATAGTCGGATGCGCAAGGCTTGGAAGTGAAAATTCAGCAGTAAAATATGGAAATGCTGAGAAAATAATGAAGGTTGATTTTGGAAAGCCGCCTCACTGCCTGATTGTGCCTGCAAAGCTTCATTTTGCAGAAGAAGAATTTCTAAGTCAGTTTGAAAAATCATGATTTCTTCACAACAAAGGGAGACATGTCAATCTCTAACAAAAGTTTTTCTGAGCTTAAAATCATTGTTATAAGCGCGCTAAGCCCTTTTCCTGAAACATCAATTGTTTCATTTCCTTTCTTTTTTTCAAAAATTGCATTTTTAACCCTTCCCTTTTCTTGCAGTTCCCTTAATCTTACGCACTCAAGGGAGTTATCATCAAGAGAAAAAATTTTCCTACAAGACCTTGCAAGGCCGTAACTTTGCTGAAATTCATAAATCTCAAGCTTCATCGCAGTGCCGCTCATTATTCCTATTATGGCAAAATTCTGATTGTCCTGAATGACATTATTTCTAAGATCAACAGCAACAGAGCCGTCCAGAGAATAGGGCGGATTCAGTTTTCTAGAATATTCAATTGCGCTTCCTATGTGGGCGGGGTCCTTTTCAACAAATTTTATATTGTTGAAATATTGCGGAAGGAAGATTTTTTTGCATATTATCCTGTGCTCTTCGCCTGAATCTTCAATAAGAGTTAAATTTGCATGCTCCCCCTGTATTAAATTATTATTACGAGGGAATACTATAAATTAGTTTGCTTTTGGTTTTTAAACTGCGCACTCGTCGCCATCGCACTTGCATGACTTTGTTTCAGAGAAAGCCCTGTTGTCAGATGAGCAGTAATATTCCACAAGTTCTCCGCTGTTCTTGCAGTGATCCTCGTGGACAGCAAAATCATTTGTTGTTACCTTGCCTGCAACCTCATAGTTCTTTCCGCCGTCGCTGTCATTGCAATTTGCAAAGGGAATGCATTCTCCTTTATAGCAGAAATATGTGTCTCCGCAGGTTGCAATTGGGCCCTTTGTGTGACTCTCCTGGCAGTTTGCCTGGACAGTTCCGGGATTGTTGCATTTCCAGGAGTATAAATCTCCCACAGGATTGTCCTGGAAGCAATAGGCGTTCTCAGCCCTTCTTGCCCCGCAATCAGAATCCGAATAGCATGCAATGTTTTGATTTTGAGCTGGCTGGGGGGTTGCCTGCTGCTGGCTTCCTGAAGAATTTTGAACAACCACAATCTTTGATGTTCTTGTTTCAGTAGAACAGGAAGCAAGAATAATTGCCGCTGCAAGAATAATTATTGCTATCCGATGCATTTTCCTTCCTGGCAGTAGCAGGTGCGTGTTGTGGGCATGCATCTGCTGTTCACACAGCTCCATTCCCAAATCTGGTTTACCTCTATGCATATATCACTGACATCATTTCCAAAGGTATCTTTGCATGTTCCTGCAACATTGTAGGTCAATCCATTGTCGCTGTCAATGCAGCCTCCAGAACTGCTTGAATTGGATGATGAGGATGAATGTGTTGTTTCATTGTTTACCTTTGAAGAGTTTGAAACAGAAGGATACCTGACATCTATGTTCTGGGATTTCTGGTTGTTGTTTTCATTTGCCTCCCCAAAAGCATTTGAAGGGTCAAGGGACAGAACCACGCTGTATGTGCCTGTATCAAGTGAAAATGTCTTAATGATTTTTGAGGTTGATGCTCCGCTTCCAAGGGAAAGGTTTTCCCTGACGGATTTTACCACATCATTCCCGCTCTTTATGGCCAGGAGGTATTCAAAGTTATTTATTGTCTCTGTCCCGTTGTTCGCTATTTTGAATGTTACTTCGAAGTTCTCGCCAGGAGTAAGATGGATCATGCTTAAGTAGAATGTTGAAATAAGCAGGTCTGCTCCTGTCTGCACTGCCTTTGGAGCGCTTGTGTTGCTTGTGTTTGATGCGCTTGGAGCAGACGAGTTTGATGAAGTGTTTGAAGTCGCAGGAGAAGCAGCTGGAGCTGAAGGAACGCTGCCATTGGTTACGCTAACAACCCTGATTCCTTCCTGAACGCATCCAAAAAGAAACATAACTGAAAAAAGAACAATCAATATTTTTAGTCGCATTTTCCCTCTGAGCAATTGCATCTTACATTCACATTTGCTAACTTTCCATTATCGCAATAGTATTCAACAACAAATGGGCCGTAGCATAGGTCGGTTCTTTTGATTCCATTTGAAACAACAGTGCCCTGAACATCCTTGTTTATTCCGCCATCGGAATCTGTGCAGTCTGCCTGCGGCTGGCTTAGCACTGAAGTTGCCTTACCATCAACAGGAGCGCTTATTCCTGAACAGCCTGTCAATGTCAATGTAAGCACTATTGCAACTCCAAGAAGAACAAGAATCCAGATGAAAAAGAAATTCCTCTGAATAGTATGCGTCATGCATTGCGATAAGACAAATCAATATTTAAACATTTCTATAAGAAAGGTTTAAAAACCTGCAAAATTGAAGATAATCCGCAGCCCCGTGGTGCAGCGGCAAGCATAGTGGCCTTTGGATTTAAAAAATGAAGAAAGCCATTGACGGCGGTTCGAATCCGCCCGGGGCTATTTTAAAGAAATTAATTGCGCCTGAACCTGCTGCCTCTGCTCTCTCTTCTGTCTCCTCTTCTTTCATCTCCTCTTCCAAATTTTCCTCTGCTGAATTTAGACGTCTCGTTCCATTTTACTTGAACCTGCTCAATATTCGGAGTTATTTCCTTTTTCACTTCAACCCGGTTTTCCCTCAAAACCCTGTCAAAGTTGTCAAAGTCCCTTGGAGAAAGAAGATTTATTGCTATCCCCTCTTTTCCTGCCCTGGCTGTCCTTCCTATCCTGTGGATGTACTGCTTGCTTTCCCTTGGAATGTCATAGTTGTAAATATGGGAAACTCCTGGGATGTCAAGGCCCCTTGCCGCAACATCGGTGCATATGAGAACATAAACTTTTCCGGAATGGAACTGACTCATTACTGTGTTCCTTTTCCCCTGCGGCAGTCCTCCGTGGATTGCCATTGCCTCTATCCTTGCTGACTTCAAATTTCTTGCAACAAAATCAACGGTCCTTCTCGTGTTGCAGAAAACCATTACAAGCCCTGCCTTTTCATGCTCAAGCAGGTGGACAAGCAGGGAAAATTTCAGGTTATCCTGCACATTGTAATAAACCTGGGTCAATTTTTTCGGGTCAACCTGCTGCTCAGCGGAAATCTCAACAGGATTTTTCATGTATCTCTTTGAAAGTCTACTGACTTCCGGGGTGATGGTTGCTGAAAAAAGAAGAGTCTGCCTTTGTTCAGGGCATCTTCTGATTATTTTTTCAACATCATCTATGAACCCCATGTCAAACATCCTGTCAGCCTCATCAATAACAAGAATTTTGACCTTGCCAAGGTTTATTGTCCTTCTTTCGAGATGGTCAAGTATCCTGCCTGGAGTGCCAACCACCACATCAGAACTTCTCAGCTCGCTGATTTGGGGGTTTATTGAAACTCCCCCGTAAATCGCAGTAATGTCAAGGGGCTTGTATTTTGAAAATTTTTTAATGGTTTTTGCAACCTGCTCTGCAAGCTCCCTTGTTGGTGTAAGAACAAGAGCCTGGATTCCCCTTCCTCTTTCTGAATTTTGTATTATCCCTGCCCCGAATGCAAGGGTTTTTCCTGAGCCTGTTGCCGAGCCTGCTATCACATCTTTTCCTTCCATTACAAAAGGAATTGTCTTCTCCTGAATCATGCTTGGCTTGACAAACCTTGATTCTTCTATTGCCTTCACAATAGGCTCACTTATTCCAAGTTTTCTGAAATGCTCCATAGCCTATCGGGTAAGTGGTCTGTTTAAAAGCTTTATGCTTATTTTCTTAGCCTAAAAACAACGTCAGCTCTCGAAACTTCCTTGTATTCTGCCCCGTGCCTTCTGCGCACGTAATCGCTGATAACTTCCTCACCCCTTTTGTAATTTTCATCCCATTCTGCCTTTTTCTGCCTTATCAATTCTTCAGTGTCAAGATGGTTTCTTTTTGCGAAAGCTGCAAGCCTCTCCCTTGTAGGGCCGTAAAGCTTAAGCGGTCCTAGATGAGCCTTTAGGGAGAAATTTTCAATGCGATCATCCATATCAGACAAAAAACATTCCAGTGTTTCAGGATTTGGGTTGTAGATTTGGGGGAATATCTCCAAACCTGCCTTTATCAGTTTTACAATGGAATAACGCTGAATTTCAAGCGTTGTCTTTGACTGGACATTTTGCTCAAGATTCTTCGGGTCAGTGCCTTTTATTGCTGCAAGAATTTTTACGGGATAGTGCGCGAGCTTTTCAAGGCTGAATTTCTCAAAGACTCCCTCTTTCTCAAAATAATCCACAAGGGGGCCTGTTGAAAGGTTTGTGTCAACCTGCCCTACAAAATCCTGCGTCCCTTTTCCCTTGCCTATCTGCCTCCATAAATTCAAAATCCAGTCGAGCGCAATCATTGGCTCTCCGCCAGAGCATCTCAGAACTCTAAGGTCCATTTCTTTCCCTGCCTTGTCAGAATAGAACTCCCTTATCATTTCCCTTGCGGAAATCATACTTCTTACTGTTTCATCTATCTCAAGAAGCGCCTTTCCTTTTCCAGGGATTCCATTGTTGCTTGCATCATCAACAAAGCAGTACCAGCACCCTCCCTCAGCGCTTCCATCATGGAAATTGCATCCGCCAATCTGGAAAGTGAAATGAAGATTATAGTCAGCAACCCTTTTCATGCTGAATCCAGGCTGATGCTTGAACCACAGCGGGAAATCGAATTCACCATCGTTAACAAAAGCCTCAATTTCCTTTTCTGTTTTTTGCTCTAAATCAAAAAAAGGAACCTTATATTCGCCAGAAGCAAGAGGATCTATTCCTTTTACATTTACCTTTGTTCTGAAAACTCTTTCGCCTGTTGCAACATTTGGCATTAGCTCAACAACTTTTGAACTGTCCTGCCCTTCGAGAGTATCAGAAAAATCCACAACAAGAACTGTATCTCCCTGAACAAGGGTTTCTCTCAATTGTTTTGCTCTTTCTATCGGATTTGTAATCAACTGGTAAACACCCCGCAAATGAAAAATGAAAGCTTATTTTTATACCTTAAGAAAACTTTTTAAACCAGATTTTTCCTCACGTATCTTTCCTCATCCATCTGGTGCTTCATGAACTTTGAGCATTCTGATTTGTTATCCCAGAAATAAATGCAGTTATTTTTGAATGTCTGCCATCTCCAGCAGTCCCTGCAAAGCCCTGCCTCTGCCTCTTTTTTTGGCTTTTTGTTCGCCATCAATAGACATAATCATTTTTTATTTAAAAATCTTATGCAAATACACTGGACAGCTTGCCAAAGGGTTTTTAAATCTGCATTCTTAACCTAAAGAGGAAAATATGATAATAAAAGAAGTAAACTGCAAGTCGATACTTAACAAGTCAAAGCTTTCTGCTGACTACTGCATAAATCCCTATACTGGCTGTTCTCATAAATGCTTTTACTGCTATGCAAGATTCATGAAAAGATTTACAAACCACCAGGAAGACTGGGGGGATTTTGTTGATGTGAAAATAAACGCAGTTGATGCATTGAAAAACGACTTGAGAAAAATAAAATCAGGAAGCATTTTCTTTGGTTCTGTAACAGACTGCTACCAGCCCATTGAAGCAAAATACCAATTAACGAGAAAAATCCTTGAAGCCCTTCCGAAAAACTTTGAGATTTACATCCAGACAAAATCAGCGCTTGTACAGAGGGACATTGATCTGATAAAAAAATTCCGGGATGCAGAAGTGGGATTCACAATAACTTTTTCAGATGACAATGACAGGAAAAACTTTGAGCCTTTTGCTTCGCCTGTTGAAGAAAGGATACAAGCTCTCAGGGAAATCAAAAAAGCAGGAATAGAAACAACTGCTTTTTTAGGGCCCATGCTTCCTTTTATTTCGGATAAAAACATTGAGCAACTTTTTGAAAAAATAAAATATGCAAATCACATCTATGCTGACAAGCTTAACATAAAAAGCGGAAATTGGGAGTATATAATTAAAATAATCAGGGAAAAATACCCTGGTCTGGAAAAAGAATACAACCATATTTTCTTTGATAAGGGAGATTATTACGATACACTGAAGCAAAAAATAAAGCAGATAAGAAAAAATGTAAAGTTCTGCTATTAATTACTTTGAAAACGAATCTTTAAGCCTGCTGAAGAATCCTTTTTGCAGGGAAACATCTGTGTGCCTTGCGTATTCTTCAAGAATCTCTTTTTGCTTCTTGTTTAATTTGGTGGGAACTTCCACCTTGACTTTAATAAATTCATCTCCGCGCCCTCCCCTAATAATGGGCATTCCCTTTCCATTCAGCCTGAATATTGTCTCTGACTGAGTTCCTGCAGGTATTTTCAAAATGCCCTTGCCTTCTATGGTGGGCACTTCAATCTCATCCCCGAAAACTGCCTGAATAAAAGAAAGCGGGACATTTGCAAGCAAGTCGCTTCCTTTTCTTTCAAAGACAGGATGCTTTTTTATTCTGGCAACTATGTACAAATCTCCTGGCGGAGCATTTCTTTCTCCTGGCTCGCCCTCCTCAGAAATCCTTATCTGCATTCCGCTTTCTATTCCCTTTGGAATTTTCACAGTAATTTTTCTTTCAACTACAACCTTGCCCTCTCCTCCGCAGTATTTGCATGAATCCTTTACAACTGCTCCCTCTCCCTTGCATTTCGGGCAGACTGTTGTTGAAGAAAAAACTCCGAAAACAGTCCTTTTTGTTGCTTGTACAACTCCTGCACCATGGCATGTGGGGCATTGCTCTATGTTTGTCCCTCCCAATCCTTTGCAGTGGGAGCATTTTTCATATTTTTCAAAAGAAATCTTTTTCTCTATGCCATGGAAAGCATCTTCCAAATCTATCTCAAGTTCATACTGGAGGTCGCTTCCCTTTCTCGGGCCCCTTCTCCTTTGCCCGCCAAATCCTGGGAATATGCTGTCAAAGAAGTCAGTGAAGTCAAATCCAAAATCTCCTCCCTGGAATCCTGAATGAAATCCTCCAAATCCGCCTGCTGTACTTTCAGAAGTTCCGAATGTGTCGTACTGCTGCCTGTTCTTTTCATTTCCAAGAACAGAATAGGCCTCGTTTATTTCCTTGAACTTTTCCTCAGCGCCCTTTGCCTTGTTCAAATCAGGATGGTATTTTTTAGCGAGCTCCTTGTAGGAGCGCTTTATCTCATCCTGGCTTGCATTTCTTGAAACGCCAAGCGTTGAATAGTAGTCCTTAGCCATGAACAATCATCTATTTTTCCTCTTTGAAATCTCCGTCAACAACATTCTCATCCTGCTTTCCTTCATTGCTTCCTGCATTTGCCCCAGCCTGCTTTCCTCTTTCCTGCTGGACTTTCTGATACAATTCAACAGATGCTTCCTGCACAAGCTTGTTGATTGACTCCACCTTTTGCTTTATTTCTGGGAGGTTCTTTGTTTTTAACAAATCTTTTAATCCATCAATCTGGACTTTTATGTTTGCAAGTTTCTTCGCATCAACTTTTCCCTCAAGTTCTGCCATCATTTTTTCTGTCGTATATATGAGAGTGTCTGCATGGTTTAAAGTTTCCACTTCATCCATTCTTTTCTTGTCCTCTTCTGCATGTGCTTCTGCACCCTTTCTCATTTTTTCAACATCATCCTTTGAAAGATTTGTTGATGCTGTTATTGTCATTGCCTGCTGCTTTCCTGTTCCCAAATCCTTTGCATTTACATTTACAATTCCGTTTGCATCGATGTCAAATGTGACTTCAATTTGCGGGATTCCTCTTGGAGCAGGAGGTATTCCAATCAAATCAAACTGCCCAAGCATGTGATTGTCTGCTGCCATCGGCCTCTCGCCCTGGAAAACCCTTATCTGCACAGATGTCTGGCTGTCAGAAGCTGTGCTGAAAACCTGGGATTTTTTTGTAGGAATTGTTGTGTTCCTTTCTATGAGCTTTGTGAAAACTCCTCCGAGGGTTTCAATTCCAAGGGATAATGGGGTTACATCAAGAAGCAAAATGTCCTTCACTTCTCCTGCAAGAACTCCTGCCTGGACTGCTGCTCCCATTGCAACGCATTCCATTGGGTCAACTCCCCTTTCAACCTTCTTGCCAACGCAATCCTCAACGAATTTCTGCACAGAGGGCATTCTTGTTGGGCCTCCAACCATTATGATTTTATCGATTTCATCCTTGCCCAGTTTGGCGTCTGAAATTGCTTTTTCCATTGACTCCTTTGTCTTCCTGACAAGGGGCATGACAAGCTCTTCCAGCTTTGCCCTGTTTATTTTCATCACAAGGTGCTTTGGCCCGTTCTGGTCTGCTGTTATGAAAGGAAGGTTTATGTCTGTTTCAAGGACAGTTGAAAGTTCTATTTTTGCTTTCTCTGCAGCCTCCCTTAGCCTTGTCATTGCTGTGTTGTCCTTTGACAGGTCAATGCCTTCTGTTCTCTTGAATTCAGAGACAATGAATTTTATTATTGACTCGTCCATGTCCCTTCCTCCAAGCTGAGTATCTCCTGAAGTTGATTTTACCTCAAATACTCCCTGACCGAATTCCATGATTGTTACATCCAAAGTTCCTCCGCCGAAATCAAAGACAAGAACCTTGTGCTCTTTTTCTGATTTGTCAAGGCCGTATGCAAGGGCTGCTGCAGTTGGCTCGTTTATTATTCTTACAACTTCAAGCCCTGCAATGGTTCCTGCATCCTTTGTTGCCTGCCTTTGGGCATCGTTGAAATATGCTGGAACTGTAATCACTGCCTTTGTTATTTTCTCTCCCAAAAATGAATCTGCATCTTTCTTTATTTTCTGAAGAATGAAAGCAGATATCTGCTGGGGGGTATATTCCTTTCCATGAAGCCTGTATTTGAAATCAGTTCCCATCTTTCTCTTTGCGCCTGTAACAGTTCCGTCAGGATTGCTTACCGTCTGCCTTCTTGCAGGCTCTCCCACGAGCAATGTTCCTTCCTTTGTGAAAGCCACAACGCTTGGAACTGTTTTTCCTGCAACTGTTGCTCCTTCTGCGCTTGGAACTATGACAGGTCTCCCTGCCTCAAGCACTGCTGCTGCTGAGTTCGATGTTCCCAAATCAATTCCTATTATTTTCATTTTTATTCACCTTTTTGAGTTTTAACGAAAAAAGGTTCCGCAAATGCAAACATTTGCGTTACCCGAAATATGCAGGCGCCTTTTCCTTGGCGACCTTTTTATCCTTGTTCATTTTCTCGGCAGTTTTTGCTGCCTTTGGCTTCTCAATTTTTCCGAAGCTTTTCTCGTATCTTCCCACCAAATCCTTCATCATGTTTACCATTTCCTTCAGGGCATAGGGCTCAAGTATCACAACATTGTGCTTCAATGCGAATGTTGCCCCGCTCTGGTTCCTTGGGTCTATTCTCGGAGATACGCACTTGAAATCCACGAAAAAATTTGATGGATTGAAATTTATTGAAACTTCATTCGCGTAAAAAGCATCCCCGTCATTTATGTTAAGATTCACGTTTTGTTTTTCCTCGCTCATTTTTCCTCCCTGGTTTTTCCTATTTTTACTTTCGCTGTCCTGATTACCTTTCCGTTGAGAGTGTAGCCCTTTTGCAGCTCTTCTAGGACAACATGGTCCCTGTCTGATTCTTCCTGCAAAAGCACTTCCTGGGAATAGGGGTCGAATTTTTTACCCCTGCAATCAATATGATTTAATCCTTCTTCCTTCAAAATCGAAAAAAGCTGCGAATAAATCAGTTCAACGCCCGAAACAAATTCCTTTGAATTCTTGTTTTTTAATGCCTGCTCAAAGCTGTCAAGCACAGGCAAAAGCTTTTTCACCAGCTGTTCTGAGGCGCATTTTGCAAACTCTGAATTTTCCCTTGCAACCCTTTTCTTGTGGTTTTCAAATTCTGCCTGCAAACGCTTCAGCGCTTCAGTCAGCTCATCAATTTTTTTCTGCTCATCTGATTTTTCTGCCTTCTTTTCCTTGTCCTGTTTTTTGTCTTCCATTTTTCTTTTGTTGACTTGAAGTCAACCAAGTTCAATTAAGTTAAACTAACTCATATTTAAATGTTGTGAAATTAAACAAACATTTATAAAGGTAAAATAATAAAACAGCTTTAAAATGCTTATATGCCAGAGAAAAATAACAATTGTGAAGATATCAAGGCCAAAGCATATGATAAATGAAGAACTTCAGTGGTTTGGAAATTCATTGGAACTTTTCAATCTTAGGGACAAGGACCAGTCATGCTTCAGGATATTCATTGAGCTTCTGAAGGCAACCAAATCCCAGATTCCCATAAGCAGCGACGAGATTGCAATGAGGCTGAATCTTTCCAGAGGAACTGTTGTCTATCACCTTAACAAACTTATAGAATCAGGAATTGTAATAATTGTTAAAAACAAATATATTCTTCGTGGGAATAATCTTCAGGAGCTTGTTGACGAGCTTGAATCTGACATAGGAAATTCTTTCAGGGAGTTGAAGAAAGTTGCCAAAGAGATTGATGAAGGAATGGGTTAATAAATATACCTGGATATTGGCTTTGATTCCTGCCTTGGCGGAAGCTGGGTTATTTCAATTTTCCTTAAAACATTTGGAACTGTTTTTGAAAATCCATAATTGGCCATTGTTTTTATCCAGCAATCAGTTTGTTCTTCTTCCCAATCAGGAACTACCTTGAATTCAAGGGTTATTTTTCCTCCGCTTACTTTACTTTTCTCGGCACGAAGATCCGGATTTTGTTCCCAATCAAAAAGCATCCCGCACAAATCTCTTCCTGAAACAACTTTTTTCCTTCTGAAAAGACAAACTCCCATGGGAGAATCAATTACTGAATAGCTTGCATCTAATGCCAGCTTGTATCTGTTGCTTATTTCATCCAATAATTTTGGGTCATACTGCGGTGTTTGGCTTGTCATTAAGCCCCCTAAACACAAGTATTATATAAATTTAACTACTTTTTAGTTACTAAAATACAATTGTGGGCGATAAATTTATAAACCGCCTCCTTTCCCTTCTGTTCATAGGGTGGAACGGTTACGGCTTTTCCATACCAGGAGGAAAATAAAATGGCAAGAATGCATTCTGGGGCAAAGGGCAAGGCAGGAAGCCTTAAGCCAGACCACAAAACTAAACCGACTTGGTTGAGATATTCTGAAAAAGAAATTGAGATGCTTGTTCTCAAGCTGGCAAAGGAAGGGCTAAAGCCTTCGCAGATAGGTCTTCACCTGAGAGACAGCTATGGAATTCCTGATGTTGAATTTCTTACAGGCAAAAAAATAACTGAGCTCCTTACAGAGAAGGGAATCAAGGGCAAGGTTCCTGAAGATTTGCAGGCTCTTTTGAAAAGGACAATCGCAATAAGAAAGCATGTTGAAACAAACAAGCATGACAACACAGCCAAAAGAGGGCTTGTGCTGACAGAATCAAAAATAAGAAGGCTTGTTAAGTATTATAAAAAAGCAGACATGCTTCCAAAAGACTGGGCATATACTGCAGAAAACATCAGGCTTTACGTAGAGTAAAGCTTTTTTGTTTATTTTAAAATTAAGAAATGTTCCTTATTGCTTCTATGTGCTCAGCTAAATCCTGGCCTGATTTTGTCAATGTCAGCAATTTTAATCTGCCCTGCTTTTCAAAGTTGAGTAATTTGGCTTTCTCCATCTGCTGGAGAATTTTAACAACATGAGAATATGTGCAGTCAACGGATTTTGCCAGTGAAGAAGCATATACTCCTGATTTTGCATTCAGAAGTTTTATCATCATCATTGCTGGTTTTTCCCTGAAAAATACATTTAATATTTTTTTTTCCATCAAACCACCCTTGAATTAAATTCAAACTATATTTTACAATACTATAGACAAAATCATCTATTTTTAAATATTTATATACTGGAGTATATACTTCCCCCGTCGGAACCAAAAAAAGAAAAGCTTTTAACCCAATTCCCAAAAACCCTGCTGATGAGACTTTTCCCCCACGAACAGATAAGGCCTGAGCAGGAAAAACTTCTGGACGCTGTGAAAAAGGCGGTTGAATCAAAAAGAAACCTGATTGTTCATGCTCCAACAGGTCTTGGAAAGACAGCAGCGGCAATAGCCCCTGCATTGGAATACGCGCTTGAAAAAAATCTCACTCTTTTTTACCTGACATCAAGGCATACCCAGCACAAGATTGTGATTGACACCCTGAGAAAAATAAAGGAAATACATAGGGTTGCGGTTATCACAACAGATCTCATAGGAAAAAAATTCATGTGCATTGTTCCGGGAGTTCAATTAATTAACAGCAGTGATTTTTCAGAATACTGCAAATCTGCAAGGGAAAAAGGAACATGCGAGTTCTATGAAAAAACAAGAAAGTCAAATGGTCTTACTGTGGATGCAAATGCGCTTATCTCTGATTTGATAGTAAGCAATCCACTGAATGCTGAAGATGTCATCCATGAATGCCATTCAAAAAAAATCTGCCCCTATTATCTTTCCATTTCCTTGGCATCAAAATCAAATGTAATAATCGGAGATTATAACCTGATTTTCAACCCTTCAATAAGAGAAAAAATCCTGAATCA
>Ga0315293_10003763_pt1 | contig 14563 bp, 35 predicted proteins | sample YL17G13_20_MG_FD_203071 | JGI IMG/M metagenome (GOLD analysis project Ga0315293, IMG submission 203071) | Sediment microbial communities from Yellowstone Lake, YNP, Wyoming, USA - YL17G13_20 | ecosystem: Environmental > Aquatic > Freshwater > Lake > Sediment | place: USA: Wyoming | collected... | reverse complement strand
TGGGCTGTCCACAGGATATTCCGATATCCTTGCCAGGATCGCCAAATACCTCGTCGCGTCAGCTTGCTGCTCGAAGCCGCGCCGGAACGGCTTTACATCGCGATCCAACAGGCTGCCTATCACAGCGCCAATAAAAGCTACCAGAAAACACAGCGCCAAGATCACGAGATAATCGAGCATCAAAGCGCCCCCAAGATATATGCAATGATACACATCAGAACGAGCAGCGCCGCGATCACAATGTACACAGCAGCCATTATTTCTTTCTCCTGACCTCGCCCGCGATCGTCCGCCCGCCGCGTTTCCCCTTCTTTCGCGTGACGTAGATGTGGACATACTGCGTAGCCGAAACCTTTTTCGTTCGGATGCGCATCAACCCGCCGCGCTTTTTCAAAATGCCTTTGCCGGGCATCACTTCACCTTCCTGGAATTGAACGCCGCCAGGCTGGCCTTGCTCCCGAACCAGAAGCCAATCACCAACAACGTGACCTGCGCCAATAGGTCAGGAATCGCAGCGCCGGTCGCGAACATATAGCACAGCGTCCCGACCAGAATCAGCGTTACCAGCGATTGCACGATCACGCTTTGCTGAAACAAATCCCAGAACTTGTCCACGTATCCTCCTTTCCTAATCTCCATCATTTGCAGAACCATACGGCTCGAGCGAGTACTGAAAAGTAAACCATATGGAACTGGCAGCGGAAATGAACATGTCAAAATTTAGGCCAATTCCCCACGCGATCCCAACAGGTCCGAAATCCATTTGATTGAATGTAGCATTGATAAATGCAGCCCCGATGATGGGACACTGATGGGCCATGATACTCCCAGCACCACCCCCCCAGCCCGGTACACATGTCACCGTAGCCCCCACTGGCGGGATCATCAGAATGGAGTATTTGTATAGCCGTATGGCTTTGTTGGCAATTGCCGCCAGAATTACACTGTATCCGGCAGCTACCGGATTGAACAGTCTTGTCGTCCATTTGCTCGGGGCGGTAAACGGATTCAGCCCCTCCCCGCTCAGCCCACACGGGATGACTTGCTGAACCGGCGAAGCAAATTCTTTTTCAAATAGCCTTCCTCTTCCCCAGGGCATTACCAGGCCTCCAACCAATCTATCAATGTGAAATTGGTCATGTCGCTGACCTCGTATACAATCCATATTTTCTTTCCGGCGTGGAAAGTTAGCGCCGCAGGGTAGTTTTGCAGAGGAGGCAACGAACCGACTAGGTTGGACGTTGAGGGAATGGTTAGATCGAAAATGTCTAGAAACAGGATTTTCAATGTATTAGCTGGCATGTTCGGCGCGGCTGTGTATTTAGCCCACGTAAAATTTGACAGGTCCCTCTCGATGACTGTGTTGTGCGCCACTGCCGCTGCCGGAAGATGCAGCGCTTCCCGATACCGGAACCCCCCAGGCGAGAGAGACGCCGCACCTAAAGCCATAGGCACAGGATACTCATAAAACGTCGCCACTACATTCGTCTGTGGGATATCCGTGCCTATCATGATCGTCGCCGCTGAGAACCCAAATGAAAAGTCTACGTTGGGCGGACAGGGAAGATTCCGCTCTGAAAATGGTGGCACGCTTCCCATTGCGTTTGCAGCCGTCGGGAAGGGCAGCAAAAGTCCATATGCCACGTAAACCCACTTCGACGAATAATTGCTCACGTGGATCGAGGTAGCCCGAAATGCCAATGTCCGGTTGAAGTTTGCAACGAAAATGCTTTGTGTGCTCTGCCCCATTTTGCTTGGATTCAGATCAGCCGTTCCAACTCCCACACTAGTTGGATATTCGTAAAATGTGGCGATCACCCTCATCCCGGCAGGGACTTGGTCGCCCAGCGTCACCAGCGCTGCAGAGAAACCGAAGGCGAATTGTGTGTTGGGCAGGCAGGATATAGATTTTTCGGACATAGGTGGGATGGCAACCGAACACGTCACAACCGTTGGAACAACCAATGTTCCCAATCCCACGTAAAGCCAGCTCGTTGAATAGTTAGCGACGTGGACAGTAGTAACAGAAAATGCCTCTGTAAATGACGATGGAACGGTAAACGTTCGTTGTGACATCTTGCCCATTTTGCTCGGATTCAGATCAGCCGTTCCAACTCCTACACTAGTCGGATATTCGTAAAATGTGGCGATCACCTTCATCCCGGCTGGAACTTGATCACCCAGCGTTACCAGCGCCGCAGAGAATGCAAACGCGAATAGCGCCGTTGGCTGGCAGGGCAAACTTTTTTCAGTCATCGGCGGAATGGCAATAGAGGCAGTTATAACGGTTGGTGCGACCAGTGTATTGATTCCCGCGTAAAGCCAGGCGTTTGAGTAATTGGCGACGTGGACGGTTGTTACAGGGAATGGCAAAGTGTACGAAGTTGGGACGGTAAATGTCCTTTGTGTCATCTGCCCCATACGGCTTGGGTTCAAGTCCATGCTCCCGACCGCAACCGGCGTAGGCACATCATACAGCGTGACGATAGCACCCTGCCCGGCCATGACCTGTTGACCCAGAGTCACCAGGGGAACGCCCACACCCACTGAGATAATGTTTGTGGCGGGAAGTGGAATGATTTGCGCCGTCATCGGTGGAATAGCCCAGTCGCAAGAGGACGCACTAGGAATATCCGTTCCACCGATGCGGACGAACAGCCAGCTAGGCAGGAGATTAGATATCATCGCCTGCCTAGCAAAGAAGGTTTGCAAGCTCAGAACCTGCGAAGCCGTGATGGTGAAACGTCGCTCGCCCATTTGATTCTAGAACAGCAGCTTGTCATCGCCGAGATTGAATACTGAGATGTCAGCGGCAAAGGCCGCTATAGTGATTGTGATGTTTGGCGATCGGCCGGGAAACACAACGTGGCCGCCGTTCGTGATGGTGATATCAAGCGGGCCGGATTCGATTCGCACCATCGTCCCGGCGATGGCATTGGCATTGACGAAGACGGCCCAGTACTTCGGGATGTTGGGGACACTGTAGTTATACACGCCCAGCGCCAGCGCCATCACTCTGAATCCAGCGAACATCGAGCTGTACTGCTCCTGGGGGGCTTTCTCGTGCGTGATGGGCTTGGCTAGTGGGATCTGCATCCCTTCACCCGTGGGCGTCGCGTCTACTTCCTGTGAAGCCTCGCCGGGGGTGATGGCGGGCTTATTGACCCGGTAGATGTCTTTGATTTCAGGCACGCTAACCTCCTCTTACCAGCTTTGCGATTTTCTCAGGGACAGGTCCTTCCACAAATTCACGGCCAGGCTTCTGAATCGTTTCCTCGACTAGGATCATGCTCAGGGCGACCATGATCACGACCAGGCCCCCCGCGATGAAGGCCAGGCCCAGCCAGTCTGCTTTTTGCGCTGCCTCGATCACGGACGAAACATTTTTGAAGGCGTCCGTGATCGCGGCAGGAATCGTGAACAGCGTTTGCGCGGTATCCGTCGTCGGCGTGGTAGTCGGTTCGGTCATTGCGGAAACTCCACTGTGGTCGGGCCCCACTGGAACAAGTAAGGCCCAGCCGTCGGATAGGGCAGGCTTTCCCCGCCAGGCACAACTTTGCGCCAGAGTGTAGTCAAAGGCGTTCCAAGCCCTACACCCATATTGATGATGGCCGCGCGATCGCCGGGGGCTAATTTGCTTCCCTTTCTCTCCAAGTCAGACATACGGCCTTCAACTGCACCAATGCGTGCGTTCACATCAGATTTGAAAGCAGTTTGCGCCGTTTGGACGCCTGCTATACCGGCCTGGAGCGCCCCAGTTTGTTCGGTCATTTGGGCCTGATAGCCTGTCACCAGTCCAGTCAGCGCAGCTTGCGAGGCCTGGACGCCGGCGACTTGTCCACCAAACTGTTCTTGCGCCTTCGCAATCTGTTCGGCCACATTCGCCTGGAGTGTTCCGATTTGCTCGGAAAATCCAGCTTGAGCCTCACCAACTTTTTCAGTCAATGTGCTGGCGTAGCTCGTTGTTGCTGCGGCAGTCGCGGCAGCTTCAGCTTGCGCAGAAGTTCCACCCGCCTTTCCTTTGCCAGTTAGCTTGACAAGCGCAAAGACGCCGACAGCCAGGATTCCTCCGATGGCTGGAACCCACAGCGGTATCTTGCGCCCGCCTACCTCGACTTCCTTTTTCAGGGCCTCCGGCACAAAGTCCGGCATATCACACCCCCGTCACACCTGCAAAGTCAGCCGTGTTATAGCGGGCTTCCTGGACGATTTCCAATGTCACGCGCGATTTGCCCAGGGCGCTTTGTACTGTTTCGTGCAAGCCGGGCCGGGTCTGTGGCAAACCTTGTTTTACAAGGCCCTCGACGGTGGCCGCCGTTACGACACGGCCAACCGTCGCGGCATTGTAAATGTGAGTCGCCACAGCATACACCGGCTCAAGCATCGCCTGTAGGGTTCTGCTGGCAGGTGTTTGCATGGTGATCACCGTCCTTGCAGGGCTTTCACCCCGGAGGTATAGGTTTCCCCGCCCGCCTTGAGAATGGCGGTGAAGCCGTACCAGTTATTCAACACCAAGAACAGAAGGACTGCGACCAGGGTGATCTCCAGGAGTTGCGAGAACTTGAAATCCATTTCCTATCCTCCCTTCATTTTCGTTTGTAGGTCAGCCGCAAACGAGAGCAAGCCATTGCGGTTATACACCGCCATTCCCATCAGTAGGATGGCAATGTAGAGCCAGGCATACTTTCGATATTCGGTTGACTTGATGACTTCCAGAACACCGACGGCGACGACCAGGCCAATGACAAAGACGGCGGCAGTTTTCATTTGGACACCCCCAGGATTTTAGACACGTCTTTGTATTGGCCGGTCGCGCCAAGATAGACCAGGATCACACCAACGGCCAGGGCCAGGAACTTGACCATGTCAGGCCGCCTTTGCCTTGAACAGCGTGGCGTTCAACAGCCTGGTCAAAGTCCCGTTGGCTGCCCAGCGAATCAGGATAGCGCCAACGATCAAAGTGATTTCTTCCATGAACTGGCTCCTATTCGCTGTACTCCCACAGCATACGGATCACGATCAAGACCACCGCGAAAGCGATCCAGGCTGTCATCGGAAGCTTGCCAGATGACAGCGCCGGGCCACCAGCCGAAGCCGTCTCTAGTGGAGTCGGACTCGCCGTCGCACCCTGTCCAGGATAGATGTCAGACACACCGATTGTAGACATGCACACCTCCTATCGCGCCAGCGGCACAAGCTGCCGGGTGATCGTGCTCATGTTCCCTGCGCCGGTCACGGTTAACAGCGTCGCCAGGTCAGTCAGTTGTGAGCTGTCAATCATGTCGCGAGCCAGGCCGTAAGCTCCCAGGCCAGAAGTCCCCAGGAGGTCAATCGGGTAAGTCCCCAGGCGCCGGGCCGCGCCGTGCGTCGCGCCATAGTCTGCATCGAGCATCGGGATCGTGGCAGTGTACGGGAAATTGCTCTGGTTGCTGCGAATCTGCGCCAGCGTGACAGCATCCGCGCCTGCGCCAACACCCGCCAGGAAACCCATGCCATGATAGCATCCGGCGTAGATGTTGCCCCGCGGCCAGTTGTAGGTGTAGACGCCTGCACCGGCGACAGCCTCGATGGTCTCGACCGTCTGGTGAATCAGATTCAGCGGTGGCATGTTCGCCGGGTCACTGGGCAAGGTAAAGAACTCGACGAACGGCGCGCAGGTGAAGGCAGTCAGGATGGTAGGCGCGACGTTGGCATCCACCACCGCATCGGCCTCCCAGTCAATATTCAGGGAAGCAGCGACCTGCTCGCTCTGCAAGTTGATCAAGCCCACCGGATCGCGGTTGTTGAGCGACACATCTACAAGCATGTCAATCGCGCAAGCCTCGCCGGGCGCAAGCGCGCCGGTGATCACGTTCTGGGCAGTTGTGGCCGGAAACGGATTCAGGTAATTGTTGTGGAAGTTGCGGTACAGGTATTGATACCCAGGGCCGCTAGTGTTCCACACGTCAATGCCGCTGTTGAGCGTCAGCCGCACGCGGCGAATGACGGCGGCATGGCCGAGGACGTTCGGCGTACCGGCCAGGCCGACGAAAGAGCCTCGAATGAACAGCCAGATCCGAGACACGAGCCCGACCTTCGGCAGAACGATCGGGGCGGAAGGGCCGCCGCCGGCAGGACGGGCGACCACACCGAGGGCTTGAATCACCCGGCGGGTATTGAAGTTGAAACCAGTTGCATTAGCCATGAGTTTTTTGAACCTCCTTTTTCAGATGGGTTAGACCACACCAAGAAGTTGATGCAGTCCGGGAAGCGGCCATTTTTGATCGATCACTTTCAAGGCCACAATGAACGTGATCGCCATGAGTCCAACCAGCACCCATGATAGAACAGACGGTTTGACATCGGCCATTTGCATTTGCTTTTTCTCCTTTCCTTTTCTAGGCTACGACCACGCCGATTTTTGAAACAGTCCACCAGCGAAGATTGTCACCGACCAAAATCAGCATTTCACCCTGAACGCCAGCCGCACCAGCCCAGGTCGCGGTTACTCCTGCTGCGTTGATCGGGCCTGTCACAACGTGCGCGGTGGCCAACAGCTCCGACCAGAAGATAAGGATTTTGCCCTCATCAGCTGGCGTTGCGGCGGGCAGAGTTAACAAACAAATCGCTTTGGCGATAGCGTAACAGGTAATGCGCTGTGGACGGATCGGGATAACGCCATCGGCCAGGATCAGCACAAGCGGATTGACGGTCTCGACAGCGGCTCGACCACTTAAAGCAGCTGCGTAATTTGGCATAGTTTTTTACCTCCTTTTAGGATAGCACCACGTTGATATTGGAAACGATGTACCAGTTTCCCTCATGGGCGATAGCGATCAGGCCATTACCAGCCGCAGCGCCGAACGTCCCGAGGTCAACACCGCCTCCACCGCCGTTCCAGCCAGCCGCAACGGTGATAGTATGCGCCACAGCGGTTTCCGACCAGATGATAATGACCTTGCCATTGTCAGCCGCAACAGGCGCGGCCAGAGTTCCAACGAAAGCAGCGGCGGGCTTGATGATGGCATAGGTAGTAATGTGGCCAGGCATGATCGGGATCGCGCCACTGGTGAGCAGCTTGACAACTCGTCCAGTCTCACGGCCAGCCCCGCCGTCAATCGTAGTTGAGTAAAGTGGCATTCTGTTTTTTCCCTCCCTTCTATGCGAACACGACCGGGCCTGCGTTGGCGACGATCCATACATTCGCGCCGCAGGCAACGGCGATGAATCCACCACCCAGCGCGGCGGCGAATGTGCCAACATCGGCGCCTGCACCACCACCGTTGAAACCAGTTACCAGCGTCACCGTGTTGGCGTGGGCGGCCTGTCCCCACACGATGATGATTTTACTGTGATCGGCCGGGACTGGCGTTGCCAGGACTGCATCCGCTGTAGCATTGGCAAGTGCGACTTGCGTGATATGGCTGGGCCGGAATGTGATTGGGGTAGCGTTGGCAATGACACTTTGAATCTGTCTGACTTCTTTCACCTCGCGGCCATCGAGTTGAGCTGAGTAAATCGGCATACTGCTAAACCTCCTTTTCTTCGGATTCGGATTGACTTGCTTTGACCATTCCACTTTCCAATTGCGGAATGTAGATCGGCGCATCCTGCTCTGCGAACATATACCAGAAGCCGTGTTTTTCCTGGATCGGCTCGCGGACGATTTGCGTCATAAATTCCGCCATGCGGCTTCGGTCATCGTCCATTGTCAGCCGAAACATGAAAAAGTGCTCGGCTTCTGAAAGCGTTACTAGTGGCACACTGACCGGCCTTTGTGTGGCGGCCCAGGCTCCGATGTTTAGCTCACGGCCACGAGTATAGATCGCGCGCAGTGCCGGTTGAACCAGGCCGGGCTTGTCAGTCAGGCTATACAGCTCGTCACAGTAAACCGTCACATTGCCCGCGTTGTAAACTGCCTCAAGCGCCTCTTCCCAGAAATCGAAAACGTCTTGACCGATGTCCCACACGATCCGTACTCTGACCGGTTCCTGATTTTTCAGCATGGCGCGGGATTCTCGATTCCAGTCCGCCAGGCCCCAAGTTCCCAAAGTCCCCTTCCCGTCCAGGACGACCAATCGCCTGATGCTTTTGGTCAAGCGTTCCATGAGGTAGGTCTTGCCGCTTCCAGTTTTTCCGCAGGCAAACACCCGGTCAGTGGCCTTGATCGTGATCGGCATTTGAAAAAGCCTTGACCGCAAGAAAGTCTATGAATGGCTGGGGCATTCCGAGCTTGGTCAGCCCGGTCACGAAACCCACTCGGTCGCCGGACTTGACACAAGTCAGAACTGCGACAGCCTTGTCGCCCATATCTTGCACCTGCTTGTCGGTCATGCGGGCGATGAGTAGCGTTGACGCAATCCGAAGCTGGACAGGAATATCCATTGCATTCTGAATCATAGTCAGCATATTTTGACGATTGAGCTGTGTCATCCGAGCGCCTCTGCTACTTCGGTAGGGATACCGGACGCCATATCAGATGTCACAGATTGAAACACAGGAACAGGAGCAGCCGGGTTATATTCCGGTTTCGGCTTGGCTTCGTTGGCCTGTCGTTGCAAGACGAAAAACACACGGCTGCCCCACATGATAAAACCGAAGGTAAGCAAGACTGGATCGGTGTACTTGTCAATCATTTCTGAGGTTTCCGGCGTCATGCGGGCCATGATGTGGGCCAGCGGATCAAGGATCATCGTCCGCTCGTCTTGCGTCATCCGGCACTCGGGCCCGAGGCTGATACCGATTGCGCCATCCAAGATCGTCAAAAGGGTGAGGGCAGATTGCGCAGCTTGTTCTTTTGCCTTCTTGCCTTGCTTCCACTTTGCCCACCTGGGAGTATTAGAGCCTAAGCTGCGGTTTTCCTCGATTTGAAAAGTTTCCCCAGCAGGCGCTTGCTCTGGATTGTCGGGGGTTTGGTCTTCGGCGCCGGGGGTTCCGACTTCGGAGGTTCTGATTTCTTCACGTGGCGCACTTTGCGGCGAGCTGCCTGCTTTAGCTCGCTTATATCCTCTTCGACTTTTGACAATCGGGTCTGCCATTCTGAAATCTCCTGCTTGGGCAGTTCGGGTGTTTCCGGCTCGGCTTCCGGTTCGGCTTCTTCGGTCTCTTCTGGCTCGGCTTCCGGTTCGGCTTCTTTGGCGTCTTCCAGCTCGGCCTCTTTGATCTCTTCCGGTTCGATTGGCTTAGGCGGCATAGTAGAACCTCCGTTCTACAGAATAGACATTCGCATTGACTATTATACAGCACTTTTGTTCTAGTTGTCAAGTGTAGCAAAAGGGGATACAATATCATCGTGAGGTGACAAATGAATACCTTACTTTCTTACTTCGGGGGCAAGTCTTACCTGGCTCCCCGGCTGGCTTCCTTGATTATCCCCGGCTACTTTGACTTGTACTGTGAGCCATTCTGCGGTTCGATGGCTTTGTTTTTCGCTGCTCCTGGAAGATGGGCTAGGATCGAAGTGTTGAACGATGTCAACCATCACTTGATCAATTTCTATCACGTCCTACAGAATCCGGCCATGCGACAGGAATTGCTAGATCGGCTGGACTTTACTCCACACTCGCGTGAGGAATTGAAGGAAGCCAGAGCAGATTTGAAAAAAGACTTGCCACCTGTCGAGGCAGCGTGGTGTTTTTTCGTTTCGCAACAACAGTCTTTCAATGCCTGTCGCCATAGCTGGAAACTTGCCAATCGATCATACGACCAGGCAGGTGAGTGGCGAATGCAAGTCGAGAGGCTAAAGATTCAATCCATGATTGATCGTCTATCACAAGCCAGCCTGGAATGTCAAGACTTTGAAACCATTCTTAGACGATTCAATACACCAGAAACTTTGTTCTACCTCGATCCGCCTTATGCCGGGGCAAAAGATCAAGCCTCAATGAAAGTTGCCTACAGCGGGCATATCCTTACACCTGAACAGAACATAGCCTTGATAGAGTTTTGCGAGTCCAGTCCGGCCGGAATCATCCTATCAAGCTATCCGCGTGACGATTTGCCCGGAACATGGCAACGAATCGAAATTGACGTGACCGTGTCTAGCAGCACTTATACCACAAGTCTGACCAAGAACCGTGCGACTGAAATTATTTGGATTAATCCACAGGCCCAGATCGCGAGGTTATTCTAATGGCTGCGCCACGAGGAAGTAAGGCCCTCTTCGCCAAAGTCGAGACCTTTATTCGCAACACCCCGGACAAGGCCGCAAAGTTTCTTGGTGTGAGCAAAGGTTATGCTCGCAGGATCGAGCGGCACGTAGCGGCTGGCAAACCTCTGGGCGAAATCATCAAGACCGAAAGGGGCTTGCATAAATGGGAAGCTCGATTAACAACCGGCAAGGAAAAACTCCAGATTTCCCATAAGGCCGAAAGCATCAGCGAGAAATTCACGGCCAAGCAGGTCGCCCAGGAACTGCAGATCACAGAGAAGTCAGCCAAGAGGATTTTATCAAAGGCACGGCGCGGAGACTTAGAAGGGAAAAAGAATCTTGTCAAGCTGAAAGGCGTTGAGAAGAAGCTGCTTCAGGTCGAGCCGCGAATGGTCGAGGGTGTCACGATTTATCCATCGGTCGGAAAGCTGAAAGCCGATGTCGAATATAAAATCTATCCCCAGGCGCTCAAGCTAAATAAATTCGTACCTGAGAAGTTTCTGCAAGATGCAATCAACTTCATCAAAACAATTTCAACAGAGTATTTCGTCCTTGCATTAGAAATCATACAAGAAGAAAACCTCTACTTCGTTTACGATGTTCGTTCAGAGGATGCACGCCGAATCCGATGACTGAAATCCTGGATCAGATCATTGACCGCGTACACAACCGGGCGGCCAAGTGGGATACCGTGCTGGTCCCAGCCATTCCGGCGCCGGAAGCTGTCAATCAAACGCAGATTCTAGGGACCTATTCCGTGTGCTGCATGAACACACGGCAACGGCTGCTTTTGGAACCCACTGCAATTTGTGTTGACCATTGCAAGGAATCCCCTTCGGCTTTGGCGCGCGACTATCTGGAAATTGCGTATAAGCGCGGGCCGGTCGCCAGGCATACGCAAGTCGAGGCAATCAAGGATCGCTCGCCTATGCCCCCCAACTACGCCAAGCCACAGACCTTCGGCTATGGATTCTACATTGATATCAAGGCGGCTTACTGGAATATGATGCAGGTGATCGGCTGGAATGTGGACTACTGGCCGGGCAAGTGGCTCATCATCGGAAAAGCGCCATCTGATTTTCCATTTCCAGAGCACAAGGTCGCTAGAAATTGTTTGGTGTCATCGGGCCTACTTGGAGAAATTCCAATGTGGTCCATTGAAAAAGGATACTTCACAGTCCAGAAGGGCAACCGATTCGCCAATCTCCAGCTCTGGCGTCTGATTCAAGACGTGTTGAATACCATCGCTGGACAGGCTATCAGCGACGGCGCAATCTATGCCAACACCGATGGCTTCATTGCTCCGACTGTCCAGGTCAAGGAAAAAGTAGAACAGGTGATCACTGACTGGGGTCTGTCGAGCTCAATCAAGGAAGAGGGCCGGGGTTCGGTCATTTCTTCCGGTTGTTACCAGGTGGGCCGGAAAAAGTCGGGCCATCTGCAATTTCGCAACCAAAGTCAGGCCATTGAATCTGTCCAGCCCCCGGATTACTGGCAATGGCTTCAACAACGTTTCTCCTACTACGCTTCGCGTGTAGTACTTTAGTCCTATAGGACTAAAGTACTAGGTCGGATTCCTCGTTTATGCCTTATACTTGATTGTGGAGTGGCAGTCAAGCCCAAAAGAGGTAAGGCAAGTGAAACTTCCGTTTGCAACCCAAGCAACACCTGAACAGCCGCACGCTACTAAACGGCAGATCGTTCCCATGTCCGTTCAGCCGCCGGACATGGCGACCGTTTCGAGCATCAATACCGTGGCTGGCAAAAACCCGCGCGGGATGAATCTCCGAGATCACGCCGAACTGGATGGCCTGAATATCTTGATCGTCGGCGCCCGGCTGGCGGAGGGCGAGCAAAGCACCTATGTCGTCATGCGCTGCTACGTTTACGCAGGCGACAAGCCGCAGGCCGACAATCTAGCCGTCATTGTCACGGGTTCGGAAAACATCGTGGAACGTCTCGCGGTGTGCATCGAGAGCAACGCATTTCCTGTGCTCGGCAAGCTCCGCAAGGGCGGCCGGGCGTGGTTCATTGATTAGGTAGGGATGGCTGCCACTCCAAAAAATCTTGTGAGGTGATAAAATGGACAAAAGAAAAAAAAGAGCTTCTGTATTCATCCAACTCGAACGTCTCGATTCTGCCAACATCGAAATGACCAATGCCAAAATTGGCACATCCCGCTTTGATCGTGCATTGTCCAAATATGGCAATGCCTATAGTAGATTGGTTAGGCTTGGCTTGGCTGGACAACGAGCAATCGAAAAAAGCAGGCGACATGGAAAACGCTAAGCTTTTGCCGGAGGATCTCAAAGTCACACCATGCTGTGGCCGCATCATGCGGACGCAAGGCACAGAGGGCTACACTAGGGCCATACGCCTGCTCGAAATCGGCGTGTGCCCGGACTGCGAGCGGGTGCTTGCCAGCCGCGCTAGAGATAGGGATTCGGATAGGCTATGGAAAGCTAAAGCCTGGTTCGAGCGCTGCGCGGTTCGGGGCGAGGATTTGAACTGGCGATGGTCTGACACAGCGGCCCTGATCGCCTTCTCGGAAATGCCGGAATGGGAGGAAAAAAAATGATACTCTATCAGACCCTTGCAGAGGTCAAATTGCATCATCCAGACATTTGCATGGTCAGGCTTTGCCATAGCCAAAAGGAAGCTGAGGAATATATTAGAGGCTGGTCAAGCGGTTTCTTTGGTGTTCCCCCTATCTGTTTGCCAGCTTGGAAAATGACAGACAGATTGTATATCATTTTCACCAGTGAAAGGAAAAACAGAAAATGAATACCATACCCATCGTGGTCGGCACGACGCCATGCTGTGGAAACATCATGCGGACTAGCACACGCGCGATTAGCTTTGCTATCTATCGCCTCAATATGGGGGTTTGTCCAGATTGCAACATAAACCTGACCGAAAAAAACTTTTCAAGTTCGAAGGATGTCCAGCAAGCCCGCCGCTGGTTCCAGTGCAACGCAATCAAGCGGCGCGGCCAGTGGTTGTGGAACGCGAACGATGCCTTTGTTGCATACGTCGAGCTGCACGATCGGGAGGGGTAGAAAATGAAGGTCAGAGGACACAAGATCGAGCCAAATGCAAACCTGTCAGGTGCAGACCTGTCAGGGGCAAACCTGTCATGGGCAGACCTGTCAGGGGCAAACCTGTCAGGGGCAAACCTTGATTTTTCATCTTGGCCGCTCTGGTGCGGAAGTGTCCATGCTAAAGTAGATGTCATGATCGCACGCCAACTTGCTGCACATTTCTGTGCAGTGGAATGTGACGACCCGGAATACGTCAAGGCGCGCTCCGCAATCATGGATTTTGCGAAGCTGAGCCACCGGGCTTTCGAGTGTGGCCTGTTGAGCGAGCAAGATGATTGCCCGTTCTAGGGGGATGGGATGAAGAAGGAAGATTATACGGCTATATCAAAAGTGCTCAAACAAGTGATTGATGACTTGGAGCAGCTTGCCAGAAAACTTGAATTTGCTGCACTGATACCCGATATCGAACGCGGCCCATACGATTCATATCGAGTTAATCAAGATACTCAGAGGCGACTGGAACACTATGCCATCGAACAGGCCTCACCGGTCGCGGGGGATCCAAAATGCCCACGTTGTGGAAGCAAGAATCTACTCTTCCTGCAACACTCTGGACTATTCGACTGCATAGATTGCTCGGCGGTTTTTGAGCAACCTAGCACCGGGCCGGAAAGCGCAACGTGAACACCAAGACCGCCAAGAAGATTCGGCGCGAGACACGCAAGGAAATATTTCGTTACCTGAAAGCCATCCGGCTGATGCCGTTTCGTGAGAGGCTTTGGTTTGCGATGCGGGTAATTTTGGGGAGGTGACATGATCGAATCGTTTTTCTCTACTTCGATTCACCTGCCGGGCCTGTTTCAGATTTCGGCAGGTGACTTGGTGGCAGGGCTAGTGTTTTGGCCGGTGCTGGTGGTAGGGATTAGGTTCTATGTGCCATTGACGTTGGGACTGGCAGGGTGGTTGAACAGACAGATACCTCAACGGAGGATAATCGAATGACTCGCTATGAAAGGTAGGTGATAGAAAATGCCAACAAGCACTTTGATCGATGTCTCACGCGAAGATGGCGTGAAGGATTTGCCGCTTTCGGTTCGGCGCTGGTTTGCGAAGGCATTGCTTGCGGAGCGGGAAGGCAATCACAAAGCAGCAGCTGAATTTCTTGCGACCGCGATTGCCGAAGAGGCAAAGCACGTCAAGGGGTAATCGAATGACGAACGGAAAACGCAAGTTGTCAAAGCATTGGAAGCGAGCGATCCAAATCCGGCATAGGTTAGGCGGACTTGGAACAGGAATCTTTCGTCTACATGGACGAGGAAGGAGGCATCACCGGTGAGTAATCCATATCCGAGGCCACCGCACCCACCGAAGCCGATACCGAATCCGCCCAGGC
>Ga0315293_10003762_pt1 | contig 14567 bp, 14 predicted proteins | sample YL17G13_20_MG_FD_203071 | JGI IMG/M metagenome (GOLD analysis project Ga0315293, IMG submission 203071) | Sediment microbial communities from Yellowstone Lake, YNP, Wyoming, USA - YL17G13_20 | ecosystem: Environmental > Aquatic > Freshwater > Lake > Sediment | place: USA: Wyoming | collected... | reverse complement strand
CTCCTCCTCTTCTTCTTCCTCCTCCTCTTCTTCTTCTTCTTCCTCCTCTTCCTCCTCTTCCTCTGATTCTTCTTCCTCTTCGTCAGATTCTTCTTCTGATTCCTCCGATTCTTTTTTAGCTTTTTTCTTTAATGAAAGTTTTACTTTCTCGGGTATAACTTTTTCTGTTTTCTTGGATAAATTTTTTTCCACTTTTTCAACTTTTTTGGACAATGGAATTTTTTCTACCTTTTCTATTTTTTTAGACGGAGACGGAGGTTTTTCTATCTTTTCGATTTTCTTGGATGGAGATGGCGGTTTTACCACTTTTTCGATCCTTTTTGGTGGTATTTTTTCAATCCTTTTTGGTGGGGTTTTTTCAACTTTTTTGGACGGAGATGGTGGTTTTACCACTTTTTCAATCTTTTTAGATGGAGATGGAAGTTTTACTATTTTATTAATTCTTTTTGGTGGAGGTTTTTCCACCTTTTCGACTTTCTTGGACGGTAATGAAGTTTTTTCTACTTTTTCAGTCTCTTTTTTTGGTAAAATTTTTTCGACTTTCTTTTCTACAATTATTTTATTTGGTGTTCTAAGTCCACTTTTACCAATTTTACTATTTATTTCGCAGACTTTTTTAGGTTCAAAAATATCATCTGGGTCTTCAATGTCAAGATATGTTTTAAGAACTCTAACTCTGAATTTATCAGGATCTCTCATTCTTTCATATTCTTCTGTGTTGTTTTTAAACATTCTTACTACTAAATTTGTTTTAATACCAGCCCTTATGCCAGTCAAAACAGCAGTAGTTATTTTATTTGTTTTTGCTTTAGAAGGCATTTCAAATCCAATAGATTCATATCCATTTTCTCCAGCTTTTTCCAAAGCATCTAAAAGTAATTGTTTGTTTGTTTTTACAGCTCTTTCAAAATCTCTCAATGATTTTGTTACTGAAATTTCATCTCTATCAACTCCATGTTTAAATAAAAAATCTAATGCCATATTATATGCTTCTTCTATTGCAAAAGCTTTATTATCATGTTTTGATAATCCAATAGGTTCGTAACTCTTAGATACTTCATAACCAAAAGATTTTAATGAATTTATCTCATTTTGACGTAAAAAAATACGAACAACATGTGTGCCTTCTTCTAATTTTACATCATGAAATCTAACTTTCTTTTCTTTTGTTAATCCCATTTGTTCAAATAATTGTGTATAAACTGTTTGTCCGCTACCCAATGCTCTTCTTTCATCTAAAGTTCTCAATTCGCTAAAAAGTGAAGTAATTAAATTGTAAACTAAGACATATCCCAATCCATGAAAAATTTCATCACCAGTTATTGCTAAAGCACCACAAAAACTTTCAAAAAGATCAGCCTTAATCGGATCTGTTATTTCGCTTAATTGTTTGTAAATTAAATAATTATCTAATCCCAATATAGTTGTTAACTTGTGAAGATATGTTAAATTACCCATATAATATGCTTCCCATTCAGTATAATGTAAAGGAGGTCTTCCAGGTGCTCTTCTTAAAAGGTAAGCTGAGAAAACAGATTTAAGAATTTTATCACCCCTTGTTTCAATTCTTTCATAATTATAATTACCATCTTCTGTAAGATGAGTAAATGATTGTCTCCAAACGTATATGAGATTGCCTTCCAATAATTTATTTTGTAACTCATCAGTTATTCCAAGTCTTAAAAACGGGCCACTCTTAAGGTAAGAGGTAATAGAGTTTCGAAATTTTGACATTTCTTCTTTTGAAATATTTGAGTAAGTCGATTCGTCATCCATTTAATATTTCCTCGATAGTTCTTATTTGGATATTATTTCTAATAAAAAATTAGGTCACTCGAAAAGTCAATCAAAATTTAATCTTTTTGATTATTTTTGTTATTAATAATTTTTTTCAATTAATTTAAAGTCAAATGTCATAAATTAGTAAAAATAATTATCATACCTTTCGCCTACAAAATTAAATTAATTTAATTGTTTTTTTTAATGCATTAAGGGATTAAAACAATCAAAAAGATTATAATTTAGATTTTAAATGTTAAGGATTGACTTTAAAATGTATTATAAATCATTATTAATACATTTTTTTAAGATTTTTTTTTTAAAAAAAAATTCAGTAAAATGAACAAAAATAATTACATAACTATATGTAATTATATTTTCAAAAATGGAACAACATACATTGCAAAATCAATTAGAAGAAGCACTCAGTCGCACTAGTAAGTTAGTCGTAAGGGCTTATGTTACTCAATTATATGATTATTTACAATTGCAAGATAAAGAAACTCGAGAAATTACTGAAGAAGAAATGTTGGCAGTAGTTCAATTGGAAAATATTTCTCTCAGTGAAACACCAAAATCAAAACAAAAAGTTAATCGTAGAAATAATAAATCTACAAAAGCTGAAATTAAAACCGATGAAGAGGATTTTCCAAAGACAAAAGATGAAGGTCCTCCTTTAATTGATCGTTGCGGTTATGTTCTTCGTTTTGGAAGTAAACCGGGACATTATTGTAACAATAAAGCCGAGGGTAAAATTTTTGAATTGGAAGAAGGTCAAAGAAGATTTTGCGAACGTTGTGTTAAAGGTAAAAATGTCGTAAAAGATATTGTTGATGGAAAATCAAATACTTTGGAAATTCACAAGGGAAAACCTGGAAATAGACGTGGAAAAACTAAAGGTAATAATAATCAAGAAGTTCCTCCTACAAATAAACCTGGTGACTTTTCTTCTGCAGTTCCTGGAAATGCTACATTGCAAAATTTAATTCCTTATATGCAAATTGATGATTCGGATGCTGGATTATTTGGTATCTTGGGTTCTAATCATATTGTTTATAGAGATGAAGAAGGAAGAATTGGACTTGTAGCCACAAAAACTGCAGATGGTGGATTAAAACCTCCTTCTGAAGAATCTAGAGAATGGGCTACCGAAAATTTGGTATCAATCATCGACAAACCAGAACTCTTTGAAGAAGATGAAGAAATTGAGGAAGAGTGCGAAGAAGAAGAAGAAGAAGAAGAAGAAGAAGAGAAACATGAGAAAGTATCGACTTCAAAATATACTCCTGTAGAAAATGAAACACCAGAAGATGAAGAACAAGAAGAACAGGAACAGGAAGAGGAAGCAGTGGAAGAACAAGAAGAAGAGGAAGAAGAAAAACAAGAAAGTTCAAAAATAAAAAGTTCTTTTGTGGTCAAAAATGCCAAAAATAAATTACAAAGTGGAAAATCTAAATTTACACCTCCTTCTACTAAAAAGACAAAGAAACATGAAAATTCAGAAGACGACGAAACTCCCAAAATGACCAAGAAAAGTAAATTGCCTGGAGAAAAATCAAAATTTGCACCCAATACCAAGAAACACACATCTAAAAGTTCTAAAAGTGGAAATGCGTTGTTAGAAATTCCAGGTCAAAAGAAAAAAATGTAATAAAGTAACATATTTACCTTTTAAAGGTAAATATATATCTAAAATAATGGAGTGTTCTTAAAAATTTAATTACAGTAAATATGATTAAAATTATTTTAATCATTTTGTATTTTATTATTTCATCTATTATTAGAATCTAATTTATTTGGAATCATACGATGACCATACCAATTACTTGATTGTCGATACCATTCTTCAGGACGAATTATACAAACTTCATGATTTCCTATAATGTAATTATATTGCAATAATAAACCATTTTGTCTTTGCATTTGAATTAATGGGTTACAACTGGGTAACAAATTGCACCTCGTAAATACATTGTCTAAACCTTCTTGGTATATTTCGCCACTTTCAGGATGTTCGTACCATTTTTTTGTTGAATCACATTGTGGTAATTTTATTAAAACTGGTAATTCAGAATCAATTTTTACTTTTTTATCTTTTTGGTCAATAATTTCTTTACTTGTTTGCATTTTATGTTAATTTTTTATCAGTTTAGTAATTTAATATTAGTCACTTACCCAAAATTCAAAAAATATATTATCAATTTGTTTATCGTAAACAGATAAACATTCTTCATTATCAAATTTTTTAATATCAACTTCTAATTTTTCTTTTGGATATAATATTAATAAAGTAGCTTTGTATTTTTTGGATTTTTTTAAACATTCTTTTAATGTAAATCCTTCTAATTTATTGGGTACACCATAATGTTCCAATAAATCAAAGCATAATAATTTATCTCTTTTTATAGAATTTCTAAATAAAGCATCTGAACACGTGACTGTAATATCAATAATGGTTTGTTTTTCTTTTTCGTGTTCTTCTTTTATGATATCATTTTCTTTATCGTATTCGTAACCCATTATATATATTAAATCTATTTTATCATTTTTTTTTATTTCAGAGGTAAATAAAGACAATGGAGTTGCGGAATATGCACCCCCATCAACATGCATATCATCATCAATATTAAAAGGTGGTAATACTCCAGGTATAGAACATGATGCAATTATTGATTTTAAAAATGTATCTATATTTGAATTTACAAAAGTTATAATATGAGAATTGTTTTTATTTGGATATAATTTAATATCTTCAAAATTTCTATTAATAAATAAATGAGGTTTTTTTTTTGTTTGATTATATGTTAATATCCATATTTCATATTTTTTAAGTAAACTAGGAATTAAAATATTTTTTCCATCTTTTATAAAATCAGATGAATGATTATAAGCTGATCCCTGAAAAGGTCCAATTACCCAATAAGGAATTGAAGAAAGCCATTCTTTTAAAAATGTTTCAGAATTTATATTTTCTAAAAACATTCTTAATCGATTATAATTACCTTGAGAATATAATAAAGCTGATAGAGAAACACTACCTCCTGATGCTCCCATGCAAACATCTGGTGTATATTTATTTTTTAAAAGTTGATATAAGCATGCAATTTGACTAATAAAATTTCCACCAGTAACTGTACATATTAAAATCTTCATCTTTAATTATTTGAATGATATTATCAAAAGTATTTTCTTTCTTAAAAAGAAAATATTGTTTATTAATTAAGACATTTTTAATTTAAAATTATAAAATTAAATAAAATTATTGTTCTAACATTCAAATGTAGCGCACATGGGTAAATGATCTGAAGGATTATCTTCGCTTGGCAAAAAAACTTTATTATTATTAAAAGTGTTAGAAAAAGGTAAATATATATTACAATTCAACAAATTTACATCTTTAAAGAAAATATAATCCAAAGTTCCTTCAAAAGTATTTATTTTTTTTTCAAAATGAAATTTAATTTGACATTTTGTTGTATATTTTGGTTCAGATCCGTTGTGTTTGTAGTATGCAGATGTCATGTTCTTATTTTTATTAATTTGTCCTGTAAATAATTTATATGAATCAGAAGTAGGTAAAAAATTAAAATCTCCAGCTAAAATAAGAGGTAAATCTTCAGCAAAATCATAAGCAGCTTTTAAAGAACAAATAGAACTTCCAAATTGAGATAATTCATCATTTAAAATAAGAGGAGCATGATATGTACACACAGCAAAAGATTTATTGTTAATTTTTAATACTACCATTGTTTGAACATTTAGTTTTTTTCCAATAATATCATTCAATGAAAATATATCAGATTGTATATTTTTTTTAAAGGAATTTCTATCACCAACTCCAAACATATAATATGCAAAATTTATATATAAATTAGGATTAAATAAATCTAATAAAAAATTATTTACTAAATTTACATCTTCATTTTCATCTTCATCTTCATTTTCATCTTCATCTTCATCTTCTTCATTATTTTTATCTCTGGTATAAAATTTTTCAGCCAAAGAACAAGGTCTTATATATTTAACTTTAAGAATTTCATAAATATTAGGAATAAGCATTGCTGTTCCCATAAATCCTGAATGAAAATGCGAATAACTTGTTATTAATGCTGTATAATTATTTTTTTTTGTTAAAACTTGAATTCTTCCTTTCCATTTTTCCGAAACTTCTTGTAAAAGTATAATAGAGTTTTCTTTAAATTGTTCTGTTAAAATTTTTAAAAATTTATTCCATCGGTTTTTATCATTCAATAATGATAATGAAACATTTGGATATGTTTTAGGTGTGGCATAACTACTTGAAAGAACATTATATGTAAAAATTTTAAAATTTGATTCCATTTTATTTTATTTTAATTACGAGTTAATACAAAATCAAATATATATATATTATATAAATATTTAAAATTGTTAAGAAATGTCAATATTCCGTGCTTTTTTATGGGTCAAATGCAAGACTGGTAATAAATGAATACAAATTATGTTATTTGAATTTTTAGTGCTTGGGTCTGGAAAAGTTTTTCTGTGGTTTAATAAATTGATCACCTAAATTTTGACTTTTCATTGCCGCGTAACAAATTTGGTCAGCTCTTTTGTTTAATTCTCTAGGTATCCAATGAAATTCATATAAAGGTATACTTTTTAATAAATTTTTAATTAATATTTGAGATTCTAAAAGATTTTTATTATTAGTTTTCCATTCTCCTTTCATTTGATTAGTTACTAATAAAGAATCTCCCATAAATTTAGCAAATTTTATATTATTATCTTTTGCTATATTTACTGCTAAAAATAATCCAGTATATTCTGCTTTGTTATTTGTTACATTTTCTAAATGTATAGCTTTGGCTTCTATTTCTTTTCCATCAATATACATGACTGCAGAAGATCCTCCTATTTTATTTTTATTTGAAGAACCATCATAATAAATTATGCATCCTTCAACTAAAGAAATATTTAATTTTGAATTCATTTAAATATATTTTATTACAAAATATATTTTTAACAAAATAGTTTTAATGATTTGATTAATTATGAAATAATATAATTTAAAATGGATAATTTAAATAATTATTTAAAACAAAAAAATCCAACAATATTCTTTGATGATAAAATAGTATTACACGATTTTTACGAAGATCCTGAAACAAAAGAATTAAAAGAACATGTTTACATTGTTGATGGAAAAGATACAAATTATACATCTAGTACTACCTTTATTCATAATTTTTTTCCAGAATTTCCACAAACTATGATTATTTCAAATATTATTAAAAGTAAAAATCCAAATCCAAAATATAAAGGTAAAACCTTTGATGAAATTAAAAAAATGTGGGAAGATAATGGTAAAGAAGCTAGAGATTTAGGAACGATTATGCACAATCAAATTGAAAAATTTTATAATATCCCCTCTTTATGGGAAAATCAAGACGATTTAAATTTATTTTATAATAAAGAAGAAATTAATACAACAGAATTCAATTATTTTTTGATATTTCACAATGAAGTTGTATTAAAAAATGAATGGATTCCATTTAGAACAGAATGTAGAATTTTTGATAGAATTTTTAGAATATCAGGATCTATCGATATGTTATATAAAAGTCCAAAATATACAGAAAATAATAAAGAATTAATTTTAATAGATTGGAAAAGATCAAAAGAAATTAAAAAAGAAAATAAATATAAAAAAGGATTTTTTCCTATTAATGATTTACCTGATTGTAATTTTATACATTATTCTTTGCAATTAAATTTATACAAAGAAATTTTAGAAAGAAATACAGATTATAAAATTATATTTATGGCTTTGGCTGTTTTTCATCCAAATCAATCTAAACCAGTTTTAAAACAAGTTGATGATATGAAATCTTACATTGATAAAATGATTTCTCATAAACTTTTAAATCAAAAGGAGTAATAAATTATCAAAAAATACTAGTCAAATAACAAAAAAAATATTATTTTTAAGAAATTATTTATTATTACATTAATGTATGGTCTTGAAATAATAAATTAATGACATCTCAATATGATGAAATATTAAAAAATGATATAGGTGAATACAAAACTCATCAATTTATTATTGATAACAATTTTAAATTTATTATTGGAAAATGTTCTTCTTGCCTCGAAGAAAAGGCATTAATAGGACCAAACGATTCATGTAATTATAAATATTGCACATCATGTTATATTGTTATGGGTTTTTATGATTTAAAAGTTGATTGTCCAACTTGTGGAAAAGATATCACTTCATGGGTCCGTGAATTAATGTTCATTAAAACAAAATATATTTTTAAAAATTTTAATATATATAATCCCAATCATATTATATCTTTAAATTATAAAAAAATTATAGGTATATCATCTATTATGACAATATCAACTATTATATTTATATCATTTATTTCATCTGGACCAATTTCACCGATATTATCATATATGATAATGTCTTCTTTTTTGTTATAAACACTATAAAACATATATTATTATTAATTTTTTTTATTAAAAATTAATAATATATAGTATAATAATATTTTAACGATATTAAAATATATATGTCTGAATATAATGAAATATTAAAAAATAATGTGAATGAAAGAAATTATCATCAATTTATTTTAGATTCAAAATTTAATTTTATTATTGAAGAATGCAAAATTTGCTTTTTTGAAAAAGCATTGATAGGACCGTCTAAAATTTGCTCTCATCAATTTTGTTTATCATGTTATAATAAAATTTTCAAAAAAAATAAAATATATAATTGCGCATTTTGTCGCAGAGACATTACTTTATGGATTAGAGAAATTATGTTGTTAGAGGAAAATTTTTTTAACCCTAAACCTACCCCAAAAAGAATTTTTACATTAAAAAAATCTATTGCATGTGTTTCAGCACTCGCATGTATATCTACTTTATTATTTGTATCATTACCTGCATCTTCGCCAATTTTAACATATATGATGGTCGTATCTTTAGTTTTGTAAAAAAATAGTTTTTTATAAATGAAAAAACATCTCTATGTAAATATACAAAGGAGTAATATAATATTATAACATATTAATATATATTTAAAATTTATTTTTATGTGGACGATTTCTGTTAACATTTGAGTCTTTCCAAATAAAGAGAGTGTTTAATTTATATTTAGCGAATAGCGAAAAAAAAACTATTTAAATTGAGATAAATTAGGCACTCTTTTTACTTGGACTTACTCATTTATTAATTTATCAAGATTTTGTTGAAATTTTTTTGAATCATACCCTTTTATTTTTCCTACAACTTTTTCATTTTGAATAAAATAAAAGGTGGGTAAAGATGCAGTTTCACTGATTATTTTATTTATTATTTTTTCTGAACTTTTTTCTTTTGAAAAAACATCTATATCAACCCTGTAAAATGATATATTTTGATTTTTAAAAGCAATATTTTCATATTTACTTTTATTATTTTGGCAAGCACCACACCATTTAGCCTCAACTTTTATTACAGATTTATTTAAATTTATTTTTCTGTTTGGTTTTAATCTTTTAACATATATTTTATTTTCTTTTATTTCTTCCATTTTATTGTCAATGACAATAAAATTAATTTCTATCAAAGTAAACAATCATTGAATGTGTGTCGTTTTTTACTTCTACAGAAGTTGTATAGTAACCAAAAAATACAGGATCTATTACAAATTGTATTTGATCACCATAAGGTAAAACAGATACAGATTTTTTTTTTAAATTTAAAAATTTCATTATTTGTTTTCCAATAATTTCATTGTGTTTGATTAATATTTCGCAATATTCAACACTTAATTTTCCATTTCCTTCTCCTAAAATGAAATCATTATAAGCTTTCTTATATATTTCTACCATTTATTATTTATGTTTAATACATTAAATGTATTAAAACGCATTTTTAATTTATAAATTTTATTAAAAAAATTAATTATCGCTTGGAACCGGTGAACTAGATTTTGAAGATTTCGATTTTTTATTAGCACAATCTCCAACCAATTTCTCCAACATAACAACTTCTTTTTCTAATTTTTTATTTTCTTTTTCTAATTTTTTACCCTTTCTCACGGGAGACTTACCCTTTCTCACTGGGGACTTACCCTTTCTCACGGGGGACTTACCTTTTTTCGATGGAGTATTTTTTTTAGCTGGTGATTTGGCTTTTTTAGCTGGGCTCTTTTTTTTAGCTGGTGATTTGGCTTTTTTCACTGGAGTATTTTTTTTAGCTGGTGATTTGGCTTTTTTAGCGGGTGATTTGACTTTTTTAGCTGGACTCTTTTTTTTAGCTGGTGATTTGACTTTTTTAGCTGGACTCTTTTTTTTAGCTGGTGATGATGATGATTTTGGAGTACCAGATTTTGGTGAACCAGATGAACTACCTACTTTTTTAGCTACTTTTGATGGAGATTTTGCGACCTTTTTTGGAGAACAAGCTTTAACCTTTTTGGGATTTTTATAAACACTGACACGGTTTTTATTTGAATTTTCAATACCTCTAGTTGCATCTTCTAAAGATAATCTTTTACCATTTCTATATTTTGTGTTTACGACACAATCTCTTATTACTTTTTCTAGACGTGATTTGATTATTCGTCTCATTTCTTCATAACAAAGGGATGAAATACTTTTTACGCCAGCTTGGTATCCCATTCTTTTAATAGCCGGGTTAGTTACTCCCAGGATATTATCTCTCATAACTTTTTTGTGTCTTTTTGCACCTTCATTTCTTACAAGTTGGTTAGCCATTTTACCCATTACGACAAAAAATATTGCATTTTAAAAAGAAAATGTTTTTAACAAATTATCATATAATAATTTAAATTATTTGAATTGTTGATAAAATTTTACAAAAAAATTGAATTTATAGATTAAAAAAAAATTAAAATCTATAAACGAAAGAATTTTAGATTTTATTAATAATAATTATTGATTTTTTATCTATAAAAGACAATGACCTGATTTATTTGATTCGTTTACTTTATTTAATTACTTTCATTGTGACAAAAATATTGCAATGTGTAAAAATGTCAACTAAAAGATTACATACCAATAATGTTAGTTTCAAAATTTATATCAAAAAGGTGTTGAAAGCTGTTCATCCTAGTATGAGAATCACGAGTGATGCTCTTCATCAATTAAATGCAGTTTTGAATTACATAGCCGAAGATGTTGCAAGAGAAGCTAATAGCTTAGCTGATAGTAAAGGTAAAAAGACATTAAAAGCTAGAGAAGTTGCAGCTGCTGCTGATTTAATTTTTCCAGGAGAGTTAGCAAAACATGCTCGCAGCGAATCTACAAAAGCTATAACTAAATATAATTCAACCAATAAAGGTATTCGTGCTAATACTAGTGACAGATCTGGATTACAGTTTGGTCCCTCTAGAGCAAGACAATTCTTTACTTTATACAAAAAAAGAGTATCGATGCTTGCGGCTATTGCACTAACAGCTTCATTAGAATACATTGCATCTGAACTTCTTGAATTATCAGGTAATAGCGCAAGAGATAATAAAAGACAATCCATAATGGTTAGAGATTTAAAAAATGTTATTGGACATGATGAGGAACTTAATAAAATGTTTTTTTCTTTAAAAATAAATTTACAAGGTGGTGGTGTTATTCCTCATATTCATTCTTCTCTTTTGCCAAAATCAAAAATGACCAAGGGTGGAAACAAAATTCCTGTTCCAACTAGAAGAGGTGGAAGAAACTTACCTGGGGTTGTATCACTTAGAAAAATTAGAGAAATTCAAAAAATGAGTGGATGTACTCACATTCCTAAACAATCATTTAAAAGACTCGTAAGAGAAATCATGGGAGAATTTACAGATGATTTGTCTATAGATCCTGGAGCATTAAATGCTATTCAATTTGATCTTGAACAATATGTTGTTGATCTTTTACATCATTCAAATCACGTAGCTATAAATTCAGGTCGTGCGATTTTACAAGTAAAAGATATTGAATTAGCTAGATATATTCGCGGTGATAGAATGTAATTTAATTTTAATTTTTTTTAAAAATCATAGTAATTTTATAATTTAAAATTGTAAAATAATAAGAATTTTTTTTTACTTAAACATGTGAAAACCCACATTTTTTACAAAATTCACCACTTAAAGTAAAATTTTCCATAAAATTAATATGAGAAGATGTTTTTTTGTGAAAAAATTTTGATATTTTTTTATAAACCAATGCATGTGTAATGACCCAAATTGTTTTATTTTCTATATTCATATCTTGCATATATTCACAAAAAATATCAACTCTTTCTTTAAATTCATTATAACTTTCTTTTATGGGTATATTCTTTTTTAAAGTTTCTTTATAAACATCTGGATTTTCTTTTTCTCTTTGATTAAAATATCTACATAATTTATTATCTTCAATTACTTGAATGTTTTGATTTTTTACATCAATCATGTAATTCATAGTTTCAATAGTCCTTCTAAAAGGACTTAAAATTATAATATCAGGTATTCCATACTTATCGACAAGTTTTTTTCCAACTTTTTTTGCGAGGTATGAACCTCTTTGTGGATTAATAGGGCAATCGTGTTTTTTTTCACAATAAGTTTCGTCATCAGAATGTCTTATAATAATTATTGGCATTTATTGTTGAGTTTTTAAAAATCCGCAGGTTTTCTGCTGTAAAATTATAATTTCAAGTTATGATTTTAGATTTTTTTTATATATCAAATTTTTTTTCATTTTTTAGACTTATCTAACTTATTGATTTTTTAAAATGTTTTTAAAAAATTATTTATTTATTATTTTTTCAGCCGCGAGGACCGAAAAAAAAGGAACATATTCCTTATTTTTTCATCCAGCTTGAAAGTAACTGAAAATCTTCTTCTTCATTGTTGTCTTCAATCTTCTTCAATTTATGTTGAGTATCCTGCTGTGAGTTATATTGTTTTTTAGGAGGTGTCTTTGTGAATTTTTGTTGAGTTTTTTGAAACTCGCAGTTATTCTGCTGGTTTTTTTGAAAATTTATATTGTTTGTTGTTTTTATTTGTGGAGTTGTATTATATTGGTTTTTGTTATTCACATTGTTGTTGGGTTCTTTAGAACCCGCAGGTATCCTGCTGGTGTGATGAGTTGTTGTAATTTTTACAGTAGTAGTAATCTTTACCATAGTTTGGATGGGTTGTTGTGGTTTGTTATATTGTTTTCTTTGGAACCCACAGGTATCCTGTTGTTTTTTATTAAAAACAGGTGTTGGATTTGGTCTCCATCGATCAGATTGTGCTCTGTTTTTATCAATGACAATTACTTCCTTTTCGAATGAGAGTTTGTTCTTGAAATATTTCTCTGGAATTGCACAAATATTTCTAGAATCTGTTCGAGATGTAATCATCAGATTGTACTCTTTTCCTCTGTTCATGCATCTATCATAAACACCTGATTTTGACAAAGATGGTATAAAGGAAACGCTCTTGTTATCTTTAACATATTGATAATTAAAAAGCATCAACTTTGCCAAAATAGCTCCATCACTCCCTGGTGCATAAGTAACAAAGAAAGATCCAGTCTTTTTGTTTGGATCAACAGAGTACTCTAAAATGGGATAAGAGATAGATTTGGAAAATTTAGAGAAAACTTTTCTCAATTCAAACAAGTCAGCCCATGTGGGTATTTGTGTAAAAATTCTACTGTGATCATGCCCTTCAAATTCTTCCTTTCTTATTTTTGCAAACCCATCTTCACACTCAATTTTGAATTTCTCTTCATCAACTCCCTTCCCATACAAGACCGATATAGGTTTTAGCTTTCTTTCAAGCATTTTTGGTTCATCTTTCTTTTTCTCTTCAACAACAGAATCAGCCCAATTAAAACTAAATGGGTCAATCATGTCACCCCATCCAGTAATATCTTTCTCTTCCTCCTCATCCTCCTCATCCTCTTCCCAAGCCTCAGGAACCCATTTAGGATCTGGATAACTTTCAATACGCTCTGAACCATCTGGATTTTTACCCATAAAAACTTGGGCAAACCCAGGATCTTCAAAAAAGACAAAGCAAAGTCCTTTTGGAGAAGTTTTCTTTTTAATTTTATCAAAAACAGTGGCATAGTTGATAAAGAAAAAGTTACTAGTGAAAGTGAACTCACCAGAATATGTAGCAAAGTCAATTCCACGACTTATGCAATCCTCAACTTCTGATTTTAGAAGATTTTTTGTCTTCAAAATCAAAATGTTGGGTAGGTCAAACCTAACATGTGTTTTCAAATCAACAAATGTCAAAGGTTTAACAATCTCTTCTATGACTTCAGAAGTCTCAGATAGAGATTTAACATTATTTTCAGATTGATTAATATCCATTTGAAATAGTAATTGTTATGTATGTTTTTTTATATTATTAGATACATTTTTTTTTATAATCAGTTTTAAGAAAAAAAATTTTGAGAAAATTTTTCTAAGTTATCTTAATCATAAAAAAAGATGTAGAAAATTCTCTTAGAATAATTGGAAAAGTTACATCAATTGATTAAATACTTTTAAAAAAAGTATTTTTTAATTATTATTTATTCATATTCATCTTCCTCTTCATCTTCCTTTTCCTCTTCATTCTTTTCATCTTCCTCTTCCTCTTCCTCTTCATCTTCCTCTTCCTCTTCATCTTCCTCTTCCTCTTCCTCTTCATCTTCGTTTTCCTCCTCATCTTGATCATGATCATTATCACGATGTAATTGATATGTTTGATACCAATATCGATTTTTATCCCAATATTGTGTCTCATAATGAAATTTGACATCAACTTCTGATTTTAGAAGATT
>Ga0315293_10003761_pt1 | contig 14568 bp, 14 predicted proteins | sample YL17G13_20_MG_FD_203071 | JGI IMG/M metagenome (GOLD analysis project Ga0315293, IMG submission 203071) | Sediment microbial communities from Yellowstone Lake, YNP, Wyoming, USA - YL17G13_20 | ecosystem: Environmental > Aquatic > Freshwater > Lake > Sediment | place: USA: Wyoming | collected... | reverse complement strand
ATACGCATGTCAGGGATGGAGAGTTGCGCAAGACAAGAGCCGTCGATGAACTCGACCATCGAGTGGACTATCGCCTCCGGATGGATCAACACCTCGATATCTTTTTGGCTTATATCGAACAGATACTGCGCCTCTATTATCTCGAGACCCTTATTCATCATCGTCGCCGAATCGACCGTTATCTTCCGGCCCATCGACCACTTCGGATGCTTAAGTATCTCTTCTTTGGAAAGCGAGTCGAACCTCGACTTAGATACATTCAATAGCGGCCCGCCTGACCCGGTGAGATATACCTTCGATAAAAATCTTCGCCTGCCTTCCAGGCACTGGAATATAGCGCTATGCTCGCTGTCTACTGGGATGATCTCGACCCCGTTCTTTTGGGCCAGGCCCTTCACGAGCGGCCCGGCGCTGACCAGCGCCTCTTTGTTGGCAAGAGCTATCTTCTTCCTGTTCTCGATAGAACGGACGAGCGGCAAGAGGCATGACGTCCCGCTTATCGCGAGGACGACCATGTCGACATCGCTCCTGGAGACTATCTCTTCCAGCCCTGCGGAACCCGACACTATCTTCACACCCGAAGGAACGAGCATCTTCGTATCGTGTAAGAGCGACCGGCTGCCGATGCAGACGATCCTGGGTCTAAAGGAGTGCGCCTGCTTTGCGAGAAGCTCGATATTGGAATCAGCCGAGAGGGCCGTCACCTCAAAAGAATCTTTAAAACTTTCTATGACATCGAGGGCGTTCGTGCCTATCGAGCCTGTGGAACCGAGTATTGCGATGCGCTTTTTCATAACTTCATCAACACCACTATGTAGAAGTAGAATATCGGCGCAGTGAAGAGAAGGCTGTCTATCAGATCGAGCATGCCTCCGAAGCCGGAGAGGGCATTGCCTGAATCCTTGACCCCGCTGTCTCGTTTCAGAAGCGATTCCGCCAGGTCGCCGACCTGAGCCAGTATGCCGAGGAGTAATCCTAAAACTATAAGATGGCTGTACGGGAAAACAGGAAGAAAACTTTTGCAGGCCACGGCGGTCGTCACGCTGAAGGCGAGCCCCCCTATAGTCCCTTCGACGGTCTTGTGCGGGCTTATCCGCGGGATCAGGTTGTGTCTGCCGATGACGCTACCTATAAAGTAGGCGCCCACGTCCCCCATCTTCGTGACCAGTATGAGAAACGACACCAGAAGCGCGCCGCGCGGCAGGAACTTCAATTTTATGCAGAACGAGAAGAACCATGCTATATAAAGAAGGCCGAAGAGCGTCACTGCGATGCTGGCAAGGGCCTGCGAGCTGTCGCGCCTTATGAATTGCAGGACGAATATGAAGAGGCATGCGATCACTATGAAGAAGGGCTCGAGCGTGAAATATCCTTCACCGCCCATCTGGAAATATATTATCACGGGAACGCACATCCCTATGATCACCCCGAAATATTTATAGACAAATATGCCCTTGCGCTCGACGAGATTGAAAAATTCCAGGAGCGCTATGCCTATCATAACGGATGCGAGCAGCGAAAAGGCCCAGTTCGGGAAGAAGAAAGTGATGAGCCCGGCCAATGTCACGATGAGGAAACTCGTGACGATCCTCTTTGTCAAACTCAAGCTATCCGCCAAATCTTCTCTCCCTCTCCTGGTATTCGATAACGGCTTTTTTAAAATCGCCCTTCTTGAAATCTGGCCAGAACGTTTTTGTCACATAGAGCTCGGCATACGCTATCTGCCACAATAAAAAATTTGAAATACGGAATTCACCGGAAGTCCTTATCAGGAGATCCGGGTCAGGCAGATCTTTCGTGTAGAGATACCTCGAAAAGAGGCCTTCGTCAATAGCGCCGGCCGCTATCTTGCCGGCTTCGAGATCGGATGCGATCGACCTTATGGCCATGACGATCTCGGACCGGCTTCCGTAATTGAGGGCGATGTTCAGGATAAGGCCTGTATTGTCCGATGTCGAGGCGATAGCATGGGCCAGTTTCCGCCTCACGCCTTCCGGCAGCCCGGTCGTATCGCCTATAACCGAAAGCCTTATATTATTCTCTTTCAGCTTCTTCTCCTCTTTGTCCAGATATTCCTCGAGGAGCCGGAAGAGCGCATCCACTTCGTTCTTGGGTCGCTTCCAGTTCTCGGTTGAGAATGTATAAAGGGTCAGGACCTTTACGCCGAGCTCTTTGGCGGCCTCGATCGCCTGCCGCACCGATTGAATGCCGGCGCGGTGGCCGGCTATTTTAGGAAGGTGGCGCATCTTTGCCCACCGGCCGTTGCCGTCCATTATTATCGCGACGTGCTGGGGTATGCTGGTTGGATTGTCCATGCTAAACAGTAATGGGGGATTTCTCATCCCCCATTACTGGCCTTTGCTCATTATTGATTACAGGATCCGGCTATTTGACGTTCTCCTGACCCTGGTCGCCCTTCGACTCTTCGGCGGCTTTAGCCTGTTCGGATATCTTCGACTGCATATCCTCGTATGATTTCTTCGTCATCTCTTTCGGGAGTATTATGATCTCAACGCGCCTGTTCTTCGCCCTGCCGGCTTTTGTATCATTGGTATCTATAGGTTTGAACTCGCCGTATCCGATAGCCGAGAGCCGCTGCGGCGCCACGCCTTTTTCAATAAGATAATGGAGCACGTTCGTAGCCCTGGCGCTGGAGAGTTCCCAGTTAGACTTCCATCCGGAATGCCTTATCGGAACGCTGTCGGTATGTCCTTCCACGCCCACATTCCTGTTCGGAACCGTGTCATTCAGAACGGCGATTATCTTGTCGAGGACCGGCTTGGCGTTGGTTTTCAGCTTAGCTTTGCCGGAATCGAACAGTATGTCGTTCGCCATCGTTATGATGAGGCCTCTATTCGTCTGTTCGAGGAGGACCTGCTTATCGGCTATCTCTTTGGAGAGCCGCTCTTCCAGGTCGCGCTTGGCCTGTTCGAGCTCTTCGAGCTGTGAGGTCAGCTGCTTTATCTTACGCTCCTGTTCCGGCTTCCCTTTATAGAAATTCAGTGCACAGCCGCTGATCGAAGCTGCAAAAATAACCGCCAAAGCAAACGCCAAGACTTTCTTCATTTCCCGTTCCTCCGATTTGTTGTAATCTCACTTTAGACAAATCGTCCCGAGGTGCCTCGATCTTACTCCCGCACCGAGGGACTACCTTAGCCTAATCTTTGCTTGATGCTATCACCATCAATTCTTAAAGTCAAGGTCAAACTTCTTTTGAAAAAGTCTGTTTTCTATCGGAACCTACCGATATCAGCACTATCTTAGTCTTCAATAAGGCCTGTATCCTTTTCAGGTAATTCTTTGCGTTCTTCGGCAATCTCAGATACGAGGTTACCCCGGTCGTATCCTCTTTCCACCCGGGGAACTCCTCGTATACCGGTTCGCATCCGGTAAGGACCCTGATGCTCGAAGGAAAATCGGTATATGTCCTGCCGCCGAATTTATAAGCCGTGCATATCTTTATCGATTCAAGGTCATCTAAAACGTCCAGCTTCGTAACGACTATCTCATCGATGCCGTTCACCATGATAGAGTGTTTCACTATCACGCTGTCGAACCAGCCACATCGTCTCGGCCGTCCCGTCGTGGCCCCGAACTCTTTTCCTTTGCTCCTTATCTTCTCCATCAGATCCTTATCGAATTCCGTCGGGAAAGGCCCTTCGCCCACTCGCGTCGTATACGCCTTTACCACGCCTATAACCTTGCCTATCCTGGTCGGCCCCACGCCGGTACCGGTCGACGCTCCGCCGGCGGTTGAATTGGAAGAGGTCACGAAGGGATACGTTCCGTGGTCAACGTCCAAGAGAGTCCCTTGAGCCCCCTCAAAGAGAACCTTCTTCTTCTTGCTTATCGCATCATTCAACATCACCGTAGTATTCGCAACATACCTGCCGATCTGGCCGGCATACATGCGATATTCGCCATAGAGCTCATCGAACGAAAATCCTTTTACATTATATATCTTTGACAATATCTCGTTCTTCTCGTCCAGATTGGCCTGCAATTTCTCTTTCAGCGTAATTTCGTCGAGAAGATCCGCTATGCGTATGCCGGACCGCGCGACCTTATCCGCGTAACAAGGGCCTATGCCCCTCTTCGTGGTGCCTATTTTTTTGCGCTTCTCCTCTTTCAGCTCGTCGAGGAGTTTGTGGTACGGGAATATCACGTGGGCGTCTTCGCTGATGAACAGCCTGTCCTCGACGCTGATCCCGCGTCCTTGGAGCATCTTTATCTCTTCTAAGAGGGCTTTCGGATCAACCACTACGCCGTTCGCAATGACGCATATCTTTTTCTTGTGCAATATCCCGGACGGGATGAGATGGAGGATGAACTCGTCTTCGCCTATCACTACGGTATGGCCGGCGTTGTTGCCGCCCTGGTACCTGACGATATAGTCCGCCTTTTGGGCGAATATATCGATCACCTTGCCCTTGCCTTCATCGCCCCACTGCGCTCCCAGGATCACGGTATTTTCCATCGGACAGTCCCTATCTCCTCGGAGGAGCCGGAGGTGGGGCCGGCACACTTTTCGGTATTTGCGGCGTTTGCTGTACAACGGGCGGCAGGGCGGGCGGTCTCGGCGGAGCCGTAATCACTCTCGGCACGCCAGGCACCTGCGGAAGCTGTTGAGCGGCGCGCGACAGCTGATTGGCGCGGTTTATTGACTCTATCTGTTTAGTCAAGCGCTCGGTATTTATCCGGACGGCTTCCTGCCTGACGCGTATGTAGAGCTTTTCCATCACTGCTCTTTCAAGGCCCGCTATCCTGATGCCCTGGAATGTGTAAAACTCATTTCCTTCGGCGTCTTTTTCTTTACTGAGGCCCTGGACAAAATTCAATACCTCTTTCCTGCGGTCGAGCACCTTGGTAATACGATCCGCGATCTCTGCCTTGGTCATCTTGTCAACAGATCTTGGCGGCTCAACAACCGGTTTGGCAGCCTCGGATACATTCTTCTCGGCAGAGAACGCGGGTGATACGGCCAGAAGCGCCGCAAATACCGCGACAACCAGTGTTCTTGATTTCATTATAACCTTGCTTACGGCGCCATCGTAAATATTTTACGCGCCTGCTCGGGATATCGCGCTATGAATAAAAGCTCGTCCTCGGTGAGAGGTTCCTGGGTATGGACGTTGGCGTATCTTACGAGCTCCAGTATCTTAGTCGCCTCTTTCTCGTTCTTGAACTTCACCTCGAGCTTGTCATAGACGTTCCTGAAACCTTTTATGCCGCTATATTCTCCGGCGGTTATCTGCCTGCCGGTCTCGATTATCTCCGGCTCTCCCCTTCCAAGCTCCTCGAAATCGTAAAGTTCGTAGTTACGCCTGTCTTTCAGGGCGCCGTCAGCGTGAATGCCGGATTCGTGAGCGAACGCATTCGCCCCGACTCCGGGTTGATTTATAGGTATAGGCACTCCGAAAGCGTAAGCGCCGTATTTCGCGATCTTCCAGGCGTGTGAAAGCTTCACGCGCTCGTCCAGCATATATTTGCCGCTGAAGCCGCTCGAATATTTTAGAGCCAGGATAACGCTCACGAGATCGGCGTTCCCGGCGCGCTCGCCCATGCCGTTGACGGTCGTATTGACATACGCGTCGACGCCGCCGTCGATGGCGGCCTTTGCGCCCGCTATCGAACAGGCGACGACCATGCCGAGATCGTTATGGCAATGGAGCTCTATCGGGAGCCTCACCTCTTCGGCAAGTATCTTCACCCTTTCATATATGGTGAACGGGTCATCGTAGCCGAGCGTATCGCAGTATCTTATCCTCTCGGCCGACGCCTTCTTCGCGGCCCTCGCAAATTTTATCAGGTAGTCGATGTGCGTCCTGGAAGCGTCTTCCGCGTTCACGCCGATATACTTGATGCCGAATTTACGGGCGGTGTGGACGGCCTCGACCATCTCTTTTATGACGTCTTTCGGCGTGTACTTGCCCTGGAATTTACCGCTTATCATCTGGTCGGATGTTGAGATCGAAAGATTGAGATTCTCTACTTTCGTCATCTTGCACGCTCGCTCAACGTCCCCCTTTATGGCTCTTATCCAGCCGCTCAAAATTATCGGCTTCAATACCCCCATGCGCGCAAGCTCCAGATTAGCATTGAGATAGTTCGTCTCGTGGCGCGTAACGGGGAAGCCGAACTCGGACTGGCATATGCCCATCTCGTTCAGGTAGATATTTATCATCGTCTTCTGCAGTTTCGCAAGTCCAAGCCGGGAGGTCTGGACACCATCTCTGTTAGTAACGTCGACTATGTATATCTTCTTCTGTTTTGACATATCTTCACCTTTTTTCGGGTTACGGGTTACGGTGTACGGGTTACGTTACCCGCTACCCGCATCCCGTTACCCTTTATAATTTAACCAGCTTCGCCTCAAACACGTTCTTCTCACCCTTGATCTGATCCAAGACCTTCTTCGGCACGTCGCCATCCACGTTCCATACGCTGATCGCCTTGCCGCCCTTCTCTTCTCTGCCGAACGACACGCTCGCGACATTTATATTGTTCTTGCCGAATATCGTGCCGATGTGGCCTATGATGCCGGGCACGTCCTTATTCAATACTATGAGCATATTGCCTTCAGGAACGACGTCCACGTAGAACTCGTTTATCTTCACTATCCTGGGATCGACTTTGGTGAATAGCGTCCCGCATATCGAACTCTTAACTTTGTCGGTCTCGACCTCGACCCATATAAGGCTCGCGAAGTCCTGCACCTCGGCGGTCTTCGCCTCGATGACCGTTATGCCGCGGTCTTTCGCTATCATTAGAGAATTGACGAAGTTCACCGTCTCCTGCAGTATCGGCTTCAGCATCCCCTTCATTATGGTAGCCGTAAAAGGCGACAGGTCGTACTTCACCAGGTCGCCGACGTACCTTATCTTCACCTTCTTTATATGCCCTTCGACCAGCTGCGTATGCATACTGCCTATATTTTCAGCGAGCTTCAGGTACGGTTCCAGGACTTTATATATTTCCGGGTCCATCGACGGGACGTTTACGGCGTTCCTCACGCCGCGACCCAGCAGCACATCGCGCACTGTGTTCGCCACGTCTATTGCCACGTTCATCTGCGCCTCTTCGGTCGACGCGCCCAAATGAGGCGTCAGGATCACTTTATCGAGCTTGATAAGCTTCGAATCTTTAGGCGGCTCTTCTTCGAATACATCGAACGCGGCCCCTGCGACCGAGCCTGCCTCTATCGCTTTGGCAAGCGCGTCTTCATCTATTATCCCGCCCCTGGCGCAGTTGATCACCCTGACGCCCTTCTTCATCATACCGAACTCCTTGTCGGATATCATGTGCCTGGTCTCATCCGTCAGGGGTGTGTGGACCGTTATGTAATCGGCATCCCGGAACAGAGCTTTAAGATCCACCAGCTCTATGCCGAGCTCCTTGGCTTTTTCGGCGGAAAGATACGGATCGAACGCGATTATCTTCATCCCGAAACTTAACGCGCGCTTTGCGACCTCCGTGCCTATGCGCCCCAGCCCCACTATGCCGAGAGTCTTTCCGTAGAGCTCGACCCCCATGAACTTCTTACGTTCCCATTCTCCGCGATGAACCGAGAGGTCTGCCTGCGGGATGCTTCTCGAAAGCGCAAGTATCATGGAGAATGTGTGTTCGGCGGTAGATATCGTGTTGCCCGCAGGCGTATTGACGACTATTATGCCTTTCTTCGATGCCGCTTCGAGATCGACGTTGTCGAGCCCCACGCCTGCCCTTCCTATTATCTTCAGCTTATCGGCGCCTGCGATCACGTCTTTGGTGACTTTTGTCGCGCTTCGAACCAGAAGGGCGTCATAGTCCTTGATCACCCGCTTGAGTTCGTCGGGCGTAAGCTTCGTATTTACATCCACCTTGAATTCTTTCTCTTTCTCGAGTATCTCGATCGCCTCTTTCGAAAGAGCATCGCTTATAAGGACCCTGAATCCCATTTTAATCTCTCCTCGTTATTTCAATATCTTCTCTGCCGCAGCTATTCCGCTTCCTGCGTTAAATTTATGCCTCAATTTCGCCAATACCTGTTCCAATGCCTTTATAGATTCGATCGTATGCTCCCTGTCTATCCCGCCCATGTGCGCGACCCTGAATATCTTTCCCTTAAGCGTTTCCTGACCGCCGGCAAATGTAACGCCGAACTCTTTCTTCAGCATGCTTATTATATCGTCGGCGTTTATGCCGGCCGGCGCGTTGATGCCCGTTACCGCAAAGGACGGCGATTTGGAATATAGCGCAAGCCCCATCGCCTTGCAGGCTTCGCGGAACGCCTTTGCCAATTTCTCGTGCTCGGCTATCACATTGTCGACGCCGCATGCGTTTATCGACTCGACCGCCTTTTTAAGTCCGATCACCAGAGTAATGGCGGAAGTGAACGGCGTATCCGTACTCTCATACGCCTTCTTATATTTCTTGAAATTGAAATAGAACTTCGGCAATTTCGAAGCTTCGACCGCCTTCCACGCCTTTTCGCTCACGGTGCAGAACGCCAGGCCCGGCGGTATCATGAGCCCCTTCTGCGAGCCGCATATCGCTATGTCCACGCTCCACGCGTCATTCTCGAACTTGTCGGCGCCGAGCCCGCTTATCACGTCAACTATGTAGAGCGCTGTCGTTTGCCTCACGACTTCGCCTATCGCCTTGATATCAAAGACTGTAGCTGTAGACGTTTCGCAAAGGGTCGTATAGACTGCTTTTACTCCGGGATTTTTCTCTAGCGCCTCTTTTATCGCTTCCGGTTTCGGCGCCTCGCCCCAAGGCACATCGATGGCGATGACCTCCGCGCCGTACGCCTTCGCTATATCGCCGAACCGTTCGCCGAACTTCCCTCCGCGCACCGCGATTATCTTGTCGCCCGGCGAAAGGACGTTCACTATCGATGCCTCCATAGCGCCCGTGCCGCTCGATGTAAACGTGAACAGGTCTCCCGACGTCTTGAATATCTTCTTCAAGCCCTCGGTCGCGTCCTTAAAGATGGCCTGATATTCCTTCGTGCGGTGGTGTATGATGGGCTTCGCCATCTCGTTCCTGATATCTTCCGGTACGGGCGTCGGCCCCGGCGTCATCAAATATTTCTTAGCCATTGAAAACTCCCCTATTTTTTCTTCGCAATGCTCTCGAGCACTTCATCGACTATGCCGTAAGCCTTCGCCTCTTCAGCGGACATGAAATAGTCTCTGTCGGTATCCTTCTTTATCTTATCGAGAGATTGTTTCGTATGTTTGGCCAGTATCTCCTCTATCCTGGCGCGCAGGCGCAGTATCTCGGTCGCCTGTATGCTGATGTCGGTCGCCTGTCCCTGCACGCCGCCCCACGGCTGGTGTATCATTATGCGCGCGTGCGGCAATGCGAAACGCTTGCCCGGCCTGCCGGCCGCCAAGAGGACTGCGCCCATGCTGGAGGCCTGTCCCACGCAATAGGTGTTCACGTCCGGCTTTACGAATTGTATCGTGTCGTATATCGCAAGCCCGCTCGTAACGTTGCCGCCCGGCGTATTTATGTATACCTCTATATCTTTCACCGGATCTTCCATCTGCAAAAACAGGAGCTGCGCTATGATGAGGTTTGAGACGGTGTCGTCTATCTGAGTACCTATGAATATTATCCTGTCCTTCAACAGGCGCGAATATATGTCATACGCCCTCTCCCCCCTGCCAGTAGTCTCTATTACCATGGGAACCAGTATACTCATAAATGACTCCTTTCTATAAACTAAATTCGAAGCACTAAATCCGAAATACAAAACAAATTCTAATTTTCGAAATTCGAATTTCGGATTTGTTTCGGATTTCGATATTCGGATTTCGAATTTACTCTTTTTCCGTTATTTCAGCGTTTCGCATCAAGAACTGTATCGCCTTGCCTTCGCGCAATTTATCTTTAAGGTTATCGACCAGATCCTCTTTTTCGTAATGGGCCCTGACCTCTTCGGCGGGCTTGCCTGATTGGGCCGATATGGCCTTATACGCGTTCTCCAGGTCCTCTCCGGTCACGTCGATCTTTTCATTCGCGGTTATCTCATCGAGTATGAACATGAGGCGCACCTTGCGGACGGCCTCGGACTTAAACCTCTCCTTAAACTCGGCGTCTTTACTGTCAAGGTCCTCTTTCTTGAAACCCTTCTCCATCAAATGGCGCTTGGCATCCTCTACCATGAACCCGATCTGCCTGGCCGTGAAATCGGAAGGGACGGCAAAACTGTTATCGTCTATAAGTTTTTTCAGGAGCTGGTTCTCCGCCTCCACTTCGGCATTCATCTTGGCGTGATTCTCGAGCTCTCTCGATATCTCTTTCTTAAGGTCTTCCATGTTGGGACGGCCGACCACCTTGGCGAATTCGTCGTTCAATTCGGGCAGCTCGCGCATCTTTATCTCTTTCGCCTTGATATGATACCTGGCGAGCCTGCCGGCCAGATTCTTATCCGGATATTTTTCCGGCAATGTGACGTCTATATCCCTCTCCTCGCCCTTATTCATCCCGGCCATCTTCTCTGAGAGTTCCGGTATCAGCGACTCTTTCTCGAGGAGGAGCCACAGGTTCTCCCTCTTCTTGTGCGCTGCTTTGCCGTCAACGGTGCAATCCATGTCGCTCACGATATAATCGCCCATCTTTGCGGGCCTGTCCTCGACCGATGTGTATTTGGCATTCAGCTCCCTTAAATTCTGGAGCATCTTGTCAACTTCCGTCTCCGTAACCTTCGCCTTCGACTTCTCAACCTTGATGCCTTTGTAATTTTTCAGCTTGAACACGGGCCTCGTCGTGACCTTTGCCTTGAATGAAAGCTTCTTTTCGTTATCAAAATTTACTTCGCTTATCTCCGGGAGACTTATCGGCCTTAAACCATGTTCCTCGACTGCGCCTCTGTAAGCGTCGGGTATGAGGCGTTTAAGGACCTCTTCCCTGGCGTTCTTGGCGTAATGTTTCTTTACGAGCTCTACCGGAGCCTTCCCCGCCCTGAAACCGGGTATATTCGCGTACTTCGCGATCTCGCCGTATACTTCCCCGAACGCCTTATCGATCGTCTCGGGCGCAATGTCTATCTCCAGGAGCGACGCGCACTCCTCGATCGCCTTTATCTTCGACTTCATTCTATTCCCTTAATTCAAAATTCACAAAAAAGAATTATATCACAAATCCAAAAAAATTTACATACTGAATTTTTCGCCGAGGTATATTTCGCGGGCCTTGGGGTTCGATATGAGGTCCTCTTTCGACCCGGCGATCAGTATCTTGCCGTCAGCCATGAGGTACGAGCGGTCTGTTATCGTCAATGTCTCCCTGACATTGTGATCGGTCAATAATATCCCCAGCCCCTTCTCCTTCAGCTCTTTTATTATCTCCTGGCATTCGGCGACCGCTATCGGATCGATGCCGCTGAACGGCTCGTCGAGCAGGATGAACATCGGGTTCGTGACGAGCGCGCGCGTTATCTCGACCCTGCGCTTCTCCCCGCCCGAGAGCGTGTAGGCCTTATTCTTCCTTAAGTGGGTTATCTTAAGCTCGTTCAACAGCTCGTCGCACCTTCTCTTCCTCTCACGCGGGCAGAAGCCGAGCGTCTCGAGGACGGCCATTATATTCTCCTGGACCGTGAGTTTGCGGAATATCGACGGCTCCTGCGAAAGGTATCCGATGCCGCAGCGCGCGCGTAAGTGAAGCGGCATCCCGGTGATATTCTTCTTGTCGAAGACTATTTTTCCCATGTCGGGCTTGACGATGCCGGTGATCATGTAAAATGTCGTCGTCTTGCCCGCGCCGTTCGGGCCGAGGAGCCCGACAACTTCGCCGCGCTTCACGTTGATGTCTACGGAGTTGACGACGCGCCTCTGGCCGTAGATCTTGACTAATCCGGTCGTCTCTAATAGATGCATGATAAAGCCTCTTAAAATCTACTTTTTATCGGAGATTGGTGATAATCCGAAGAGGTTGTCCGGAGAATCGCCTTCCTGGTATATCACAAGCTTTGGACGCCCGGAAAGGACGACCTTCTTCTCCGCTTCATAATATGTAGCCATATCGCTATAGGTCGTATTGTCGATTCTCTGGATCTTAACGTTGCCTTCCGCGACTATTCGTTCTATCTTCTTCGTGGATGGTTCGAGATGTATCGTTATCTTGTCCGCATCGATCGTCCCTTCGTCGTTCACGACGTGGACTTTCTTATTGAAATAGGCCTCGTTCTTTTCGTAATTGAACTCGACCTCCGCCTCGCATGTTATCGTCGTCTTCGTCTTCTTCGGTTTTCCGTCCGCCGTCTTTTCTGATTTTTTGGAGCCTGAAGCATCGCCCGTAACGCCGGGAAGGCTTATGAAATCACCGGCATTCGATTTCTGGGTATTTTCGATCGTCGCCTTAACGTTCTGTTCGAGATGCACGCTGTTCTTGGTCTTATCGTACATGCCGGTGTCGGCCGTTATCGTAGCCTGGGATTCCGGGCCGTAAGAGCTGGCCACTATATTGTTCAGCTTGACATGGTTTTCGGTTACCGACTCCGCAGACTGACCCTTGACATCCCACTTCTTCGTGCCGTTGTCATTAAGCCCTTCGAGATCGAAAGTCATTACTTTGTGCTTCACCTGCTCGGCATCGTCCGTCTTCGCATTGCTGTTTGCGGCCTTCTGGCTGCTAATCATGGGCACGGCAGTCTCCGCGGCATTCGCTATGGAATCCTTCCCGCCGCAGCCTGTTGCAGCAAACAATATAGAACCTATCATCAAAATTGCGAAGCAATATTTCATTTTCGTATTTTTTCTTCTACGCAGAACGCACAACGCAGTACGCACTACGTTTTCTGCGTTTTCCACCGCCGATGCATCCAAACCCATTGCTCGGGATACTTCCGAATGTATGATTCTACCACATTTGACCATTTCTGGGTATTATAAATCAGGTCCGCTTCCTTATCGCCCGTATCGCGCAGCTCTACCGGCTCATCTATAGCGAGAATATGCCCATCACCTTCCCTTATTATAAAGACCGGGAGAAGGACCGCGCCGGATGCCCTGGCCAATGCTACCGGCCCTGATGGCGTATACGCCTGCCTTCCAAAGAAATTGACGAATACGCCGTCAACTGAATCGACGTCCTGATCAGCGACTATACCGACGATCCAGTTCTTCTTTAACGTCTTCAGCATCTTGCGGGGAGATTCGTCCCGATAGATCACTTCGACGTCGCGCGATCTTCGCAGTTTATTTAAGAAATCATCGTACTTTTTAAAGTATATGCGCCTGCCTATCGTAACACCGGGACAATTGTTTTCGCGAAGCGCCGCCGCCATCAGTTCCCAACTTCCGAAATGGGCGGTCAGGACTATCACGCCTTTGCCTTTGGCGTATGCGGCGTCGAGCCGCTCGCGATTCCTGAAGCCGACAAAGCGGTCCATCACCGGCTTATTGAACCTCGGCAGGTTGACGAGCTCAACGGTATTCTTGGCGAGATTCTGGAATACGCGTTCAGCGATATTTTTAAGCTCGTCGTCGGATTTTTCATTGCCGAACGCGGATTTGAGGTTAGTGATAGTGAGGTTTCTGTATCGCGGAAGCGCATAGAACGCGAGCGTCCCTAAGACAGATGCGATGGACAACCCGACCTTTATAGGAATCATGGTAAAGATGAAAGCGACTGCGCGACCAAGATAATAGAGGAAGTAACGCCTCAACTTAAACTTCATGAGGATAACTATATAATAATGATATTATTTTGTCAAGAAGGGCTTATGGGAAAAATAGGGACAGGTCTGGGATTGCGGCCAGCACCGTCCCTTAATTACTCTTAATTACTTAATTACTACTGGCGTATCCGGAAGACGGCATATTGCTGTAGGTCACACCATCATTAACACTCATATTGATATATGGACAATCTTTCCAGTCCCCCGTTGCTGCTGCTTTGCATACTTTTACCGCTTCATCTGCCTTAGGTGCATCGTTGTGGACAAATGCGTTAGTACCTCCTATGGCACTGGCAAGATAACATGTTACGGATGCTGTGCTTTGTTGCGTATCCTCATCGAAAAAGACGTTTATCAGATAACATTGTTGACTGACATAGGTTCCATCCAGACTGGAACTGCCACTATATGTAGCGGATGTTAGCGTTAATCCGGGAAGGCAGTAGGAACGTCCCGAGCTAAAAGCTTGGCCCGGAGTTTTTCCGTTAAGATAATCCGGATACCTTCCGTATTCAACGTGATATTGCCTCAGAGCCGTTCTGATCGCGCTCAAACCCATACCCACTTCCGCGCATATCGCCTTCGCCTTCATCATGCCCATCATCGGCGCGGTGATCGTGGCGAGGATGCCGATTATTATGAGAACTATTATAAGTTCGATAAGCGTAAAGCCTTTTCGTTTCATATATCCCCCTCGTGTTTTATTAGACTAGAGTATAGCACAGAACGGCAAAAAAGCAATGCTCGGTCATAGGGAAAATTTTTCGGGTCCTAAATTTTTCGGGTCCTGCCGCTCGCATGCTTTTTGCTTTAGGGCTCGTATGGGGTTTACAAGCGGACTTTGAGCTGGTGCGTATCTGTATGTCGCCAGGATTGCCTACGATATTTAGTACTCTAGC
>Ga0315293_10003754_pt1 | contig 14597 bp, 13 predicted proteins | sample YL17G13_20_MG_FD_203071 | JGI IMG/M metagenome (GOLD analysis project Ga0315293, IMG submission 203071) | Sediment microbial communities from Yellowstone Lake, YNP, Wyoming, USA - YL17G13_20 | ecosystem: Environmental > Aquatic > Freshwater > Lake > Sediment | place: USA: Wyoming | collected... | reverse complement strand
TTTATCTTGCTCTTTGAACGGATACCTGCTGTATCAATTATAATAAAAGATTTTCTGTCTTTTTCAAAGTATGTGTCGATCGAATCTCTTGTAGTGCCTGGGATATCGCTGACAGTAATTCTGTCTTCTCCTAAAATGCTGTTAACAAAAGAGGATTTGCCTACGTTTGGCTTGCCGACAATAGCGAGTTTTACCGCATGCTCCAGGCTTCTCCCTTGTTCACTGTCCAGGTCAACCTTGCCCGTGATTTTATCTAAAAGATCCCCTATCCCCAAACCGTGCAAGCTGGATATGAACATGGGCTCTCCAAAGCCTAAACCGTAAAAATCTTCAGCCTTCTGCGTCAAGCTTCCGCTGTCCACTTTATTCACGGCCAATGTAATATTTTTATCCGTTTTTCTAAGCATGCCGCAGATCTCTTGATCCATCTGCATGATCCCGTCGATGGCGTCGCATACAAAAATAAGCTGATCAGCCTCTTTTACGGCAAGCATTATCTGTTTTTCTATAAGTTTTGAAAGATTTTCTTTTTTATCAAAATCCAGGCCCGGGGTGTCTATCAGTTCGAACGTTTTGTCAGACCACTTGACAATAGCGCTGATCCTGTCGCGCGTAGTGGGCCCGAATTTCTCCACTATGGCCTTGCGCTGTTTTACCATCCTGTTAAAAAGCGCGGACTTGCCTACGTTGGGCCTGCCTACAATAGCTATTTTATGGAAATTAAATTTTGTGGGTTTCATTGAGCTGCTTTGAGCCGCGCCAGATATAATCTATTGCAGAAAGCATTGTAAAAAGAATTGCCGGGTAAAGAAAAAATCTGTGGTATTTGAACGCGGCCAGAAAAATAAGTATTGTCAGCATCTGGAAAAGCGTCGTGGCCTTCCCGAGCCAGCTTGGTTTTATTTTCAGGGCGCCTTTATTAATGAAGTATATCACCACGGAACCAAGCATTATCATCATGTCCCTGCTTATGACTATCAGGACCGCCCACGCCGGTATGCGCAGGCTTTCCGGAACTATTTTTATCATACTCAAGGCGATGAACGCGCTTATTATTAAAAGCTTATCCGCTATGGGGTCCAAAACCATGCCTAATTCCGTAACTTGATTCTTCAGCCTTGCAATGCCTCCGTCAATAGCGTCGCTGAGCGTGGCCAGCAAAAATATTCCCAGCGCGACAAACCTCAGATATTCCCTGCCTTCGCCGTAATACAGAATGCACGCTATAAAAAAAGGTATCAATAATATTCGGAATATAGATATTTTATTTGCAAGATTCATAAACAACCTAGCCGATCGCCGATCGGAATTTAATTCCGATCGGCGATCGGATAATGGTATCAATTATTTCCAGATTTCTTTAAGATATTTCGGTATGCCGGAAGCTTCCTTAGGCCCGACCAGCACCTGCCATCCGGAAACATCTTCCAATTTACCGCTCAAGACAGCCACGTAGCCCGGGATTATTATTTTCTTATGGGAAACGATACTTTCCAATTCTGTTTTTTTCATGGCGTCCGATATTATTTCAGGGGTGAATTTTTCCGCGGCCCACGCTGTCAGAACACTCATGCCTTCTGAATCAGTAACCAATAGATAAGCGGAATTGCCTCCTGCCTCTATTTCAGGCGCAACGGTATAGAACGTGAGAGAAAAATTAGTAGTTACCATTACCGGCGAATTTTTATCCGGAGATCCGAATTTGTACAGCTTGGGTTCAACCGTAACCGGTCTCTGCGGATCTGTATAAATATTCTGGCGCATGGTTATAATAGGCAGCAAGACATCCTCGCTGACGGAATCCAGAACTATTATGCCCGCATATTTAGCTATAAACGTGCAGGCATCCACGACGGCCTGATACTTATCGGTATTTTTTATAAACATGATCACAGGGAAACCAAAAGGCCTGTAATTACGCTTAAGGCTCAAACGCCTTATCTGCGTCAGGTCGTTCAGCGATACCCGCAAGGTCTCATGCCCCGGATCAAGCACTATCTCTTCAATGCCCATTCCGGCTGCTTCATGAGAAAGTTTATCCAGCTCTTCTAAGTTCCTGGCTTTCAAGGCAAGCACCGCTTTATAAGCCTTTGCCGCAGCGCACATCCGGCTTAAATTCCCGGAATCAGCGGCGTGCACAAGAGGCCTTCTATCGGAACATTTTTTCAGCGCAGCTTCTATGATCTTCGGGTCGGAACTCGCCAGGATAACAGGTTTTTTTGAGTTCAGCAGAACTTTATCCAAGGCATTCAGGTATTTATTTTCGGAAGAACTCTTATTTACAACGGCTATCATGTCAACAGCTATGCGCTGGCCGACTCTTTCAAAACTTATCTTTTCTATTTCTTCTATCCTGGCCAAAAGATCTGCGTCGCCAAGCGTATCATCCACGCTTATCGCAATGGCGGTCTGATGATAAAAAGTTTTTTCGTGCCTGAATAAGACGGTCTCCCCGCCTGTTTCTACGATATTGTCTCCGGAGCCAAATTTTATTAACGCGATGGGCGGCCTGGAAGATTCTTCCAGCGCCTTTTTTGCCTCGGCCGATATATCAGGACATTCGTCGAGAACTGCCTTTTTCATAGCAAGCTTCATGGCAAACGCAAGGCACGTAGGAGAGCCACACTTTTTGCAATTAGTCTTGGGCAATAATTTGTATATGTCTAAACCTGATAGAGCCATTTAGAAACCCCTTTACTGTATATTACCTTACTCCGTTCGCCGAACGGAGTAAAATTCCGTTAGGTGAACGGAATGGTTGCTACACCACTGCTTCCATGCTTAACGCAGGATGGCCGACTTTTTCAAGAAACGGCAATAATTCTTCTGTTGTCGTGCCTATTGTCTCGTCAGCAATTTTGCTTATAAGGTCAGGGTCGCCTAATTCCTCTCCTCTTTTTTTCAATCTATCAGCCATGGCCTCTTTCAATTCCTTAGGCATCCATACCAGCCTCTTTAGCCCGCCTTCCGCGGAGATAAATTTTTTACTTACAATATAAAGCCTGCCGACTCCCATAAAACCAGGGGTCTGCTGCCCGCCGCCTATTGTGCCTGCCAGCGTAGAGAACGTCATGCCCACAGGCGTCATGCCGGAGTATTCCCTGTTCACCACCATGAAACCGTTTGCCTCGGGAAGTATGGCTATTATGCATTCAAAACAACCGCAGCTTGTCTCTGGCGCATCAATAATGGAATATCCGCAGAATCTTTCAAGCGTGCGGTTGGATTTCTGGAACACGGTTTCATTGACGCCAAGCCACTCTCCTTTTACAGGATCCAGGCACTTTCCTTTTTTAATAGGCTGATTCGGGCCTGAGGGATTTAATTCATAAGACGCCTTTGCGTCCAGCCAGTTATACGCGCCGCACAGGCCAAGCCTCTCAGGTTTTATGATGCACACGTGGTTTGGGGCAAAACTTTGGCAGAGCGTGCATGTCCAGAATAGATCTACGCTTTCATCTGTCATTTTCTCTACTCTCGCGTCCCTCTCCTTATATGAAACCTGAGCCTCTTTTACAAGCTTTTCTACATCGGCCTGATTCGTATATATCGTAACCTGCACCTTATCCAGGATAGCGCTGAATACATCGTGGAACCTCGCGTGTAAAATCACGCCGAAATGCCGCAGCTGGAATCCCTTGTTTTTTGCGTCTTTAGATATCCTTATCCAGCACATATCCCTCTGGCCCATGTGAAAAATGCCCATTGCTTCGTTCAGAAAACTATGTATCTGCCTTTCTAATATGGGCTCAAAATCTTTTTGCATCTTTCTCCCGGCTACTTCCACGACTATCCCCAAAGGTGCTGCTCCGCCGTCTTCTATTTTATCCAGTTCCGGGCCGATGACTTCTATCTTTCCGTCTTCTATTTTATCAGGCGCCGCCATTTTTACATATTCGAACGCGTCTGAATATTTGTCGCCGAATTGCGCATACATCTGCTCCCGCCTTACTCTTTCGCCTTCAAAAGCTGGCGAATACGGCACAGGTATAGGTATTTCTGTAATTTTTATTTTCAAGCCCCTTACTTCTATTGAACGCTGCGCTATCTTTTTATGGTCCAATTCTTTTACTACGTGCTCATAAGTACATATGCCGCTCGGTTTTATTTCAGGTATGTCTGTGTCAGCTATGATAGGAAAACCCATATTGATCGCGCCTGCGCCTGTTGCGTATTTGATATCATCCAGCTCTCCCAAGACCATGCCGAATGCAAACACCCTGTTCTGGCAATATTTAAGGCATTTAAGAGCTTCGCCTTTTTTATGGCCTCCGAATGTGAGAGCGCCTCTTATCGCCCAGTTTAAAGGATATACGGCGCTTAACGTATCTCTTCCGTAAGGTATTATATAGGTATCCCAGCCCATCTCCACCTTTTCTTCGAGAAGCTGGTCAATTATGCTTCTTCCGTTCACATTGCTGCCTACAAATGTCATTATGCTGCGTTTTTGCAACTCGCGCACGATATAGACGGCTGTTTTATTGTCAGGCGCCGCGCCAAGGATTGCGGCAAAGCCGGGTATCCTTCCGTCTACAAGCTGAATCCCCAACGTGCGCAGTATTGTGTCTGAAAAAAAGCCGTTACAATCTTTTTGCGGCTCCCGGCCGTATAGATATCTTAACGCCATTATTATTTCTTCGCACAACAGCGTTGCCACGCCTGAATCCAGGGTATTCCATAAATAAGGCAGCCATATTTTTTCAGAAGGGTCATCTGCGAGAAGTGTTTTTGCGAATAATAAAACCCTTTTGGCATCGCTTATTTTTTTTACCTCTTCGCCCAGCAAGGCATAAGCCATCGGAAAATAAAAAGCTGTATCCGGGAATTTAATCTCGCAGGATTCGGTTTTTTCCTTGATTGAGTTTTCCAGAAATTCTTCAGCCTGCCTGTATATCTCTCTGGCGCCTCTTATGGCGCACGATGCAATTATCTTTGACATGCTTCCTCCGTCATAATGTCATTATCGTCTCTTTAAATTCCGGCTCCTTAAATCCTTTTTTAGCTTTCTTTATAAGAGGGGCTATTTTAGCATAATCAAAATAGCCCTCTAAAATTATATCTTTAACGCTTGAAACATCCGTCTTGTTCTTGATCAAGGCGCCGATGATGCCTATATTTTCTATCGAATTTACAAATATAACGCCCACGATAATCCCGTCTTTTAAGACTATTTTTTTGTAAATATTTTTACCCGCGTCTTTTTTAATAATTTCTTTATAAGCGCCGCTCTTCGGCCTCGTGATGCCGACAGAGATAACCGGCAATCCGAAAAATTCTATAGAATTCATCGCCAGAGACCCTTCGTATATTTCATTTTCCCCTGCCATGTTCAGCCCTGCAATCCTTCCCTGCTCGCACGCAGCCGGCCATATCGCGTTTATAGAGCTTTCTTCCAAGGCAATATCATTTGTCTCAGACACGTCTCCCGCGCTGAATATATCTTCGGAGCTGGTTCTCAAAAACTCATCGGACACAATGCCCCAGTTTGTCTTTATGCCGGCGTCCTTTGCTATTTCAATATTCGGCGAAACGCCTTTACCTATAATTACAAGCTCGCAGCCATGTTTCGAGCCATTGTCAAGCACCACGCCATCAACTGACTTAGAGCCTGCGACCTCTTTTGCAGCCACGCCCGTAAATATCTTTATGCCTTTTTCCTCTATGCGCCTCTGCATAATCCCGGCGGCGTCTTTATCGATTATCTGAGAAAGTATAGAGCTTGATTTTACAAAAACGCTTGTTTCTTTGCCCCTGTTTTTTAATGCATACGCCGCGCGCAGGCCTATTAAACCGCCGCCGAGGATAGCGACGCTTTTTACCTTATCCAGCATGGCCTGTATTTCAATCGCGTGTTCAATGGTCCTTAGAGGAAAAACCCCTTTTTTATCTATCCCGGGTATGTCTTCTAATTTCGGAGAAGCGCCTGTCGCAATAAGCAGTTTATTAAATTTTATCTTTTCTTTATTGCTGAGGGATATTTCTTTTTTCTTTACATTTATTTCTTCTGCCTTGATGCCAAGCAAGGCCTCGACTTTGTTGGCCTTGAAAAAATTATCTTTTCTGTACCATATCTTTTTTTCATCAATTGTCCCTGCCAGAAGATAAGAAATAAGGCATCTTGAATAAAGCGGTTTTTTCTCATCTGAGACAACAATTATCTTTGAAGTTTTGTCTTTTGTCCTTATGGCTTCTATCGCGCTTATTCCGGCTGCGCTGGAACCGATTATTACGTACTGCATGTCTTTGTAAACTCCTTAAGTGTTCCTAAAAACAGTGCCTTTGTAGGGCACGCCTCAACGCACGCGGGCTTATCCCTGTCAGGGCAAAGGTCGCACTTTAAGACCTGTTTTTCCTGTCTCTCTCTTGTAATGGCTCCGAAAGGGCAAGTCATTATGCACATCCAGCATCCCACGCACTTATCCCTATCGTGCTGCGTAAGGCCTGTCTTTTTTTCCTTATACATCGCGCCTGACATGCAGCCGGTTACGCACGCCGCATTTTCGCAATGCTGGCATCCTGTTGATATGGAAACGCTTTCTTCTACGAATTCTGCCTTGCGCCTTTTGACAGGTAAAGGGCTTTCTGAAATTGCCTTATCCAGCTCCTTAGATCTGGAATGCTCAATCGCGCATGCAATCTCGCAGCTTCCGCACCCAAGGCATTTTTTAATATCGCAATAAATTTTTTTCATGCATTAGCGTACATCAAAGATTTTAGTTTCAGCGCCTCACGCTTTTTATCAATGTGCTCTATCATCAAATGAGCCGCTTTTATCGGATCGCTTTCAAACGCCCACTTGCCGCCGTATATTGGTTCGATTTCATTGCATATATAATTCGTGACATTTTTGCTTCCCATTACTCTTAACGGAGTGCCAAGCACCACGAATATCCCGGATGCCACAAAATACCAGCCTATCGCAATTGCTTTTTCTGACATCCACTCAGGTGCTGCTCCCGCAACCGGCAGCTCATCAATGCTGTTTCCGATGCCGCCCTCTTTTACCATTTCGCAGCAGGCAGTCAAAATTCTCGTGTTATCCACGCAGGAACCCATATGCAGCACCGGCGGTATTCCGACGGTTTCGCATATCTCTCTTAAGCCGCTGCCGGCAAATTTGAACGCGGCTTCAGGGGTCAAAAGGCCTGCTTTTGCGCAAGCGCCCCCTGAACAGCCTGTCTGCACGACTAAAACGTCATTCTTTATGAGTTCTTTTACCATATCCACGTGGCAAAGGCCTGATTTATTCTTCGGGTTATCGCAGCCTATTACGCCGGCCACGCCCCGTATCCTTCCGCTTATAATCGCGTCATTCAAAGGCCTGTACGACGGCCTGAAACTTCCGCCCAGGTTATAAAAAACATTTTCCATCGTGAAACCGGCTACAAGCGTCATTTTTTCCTTCGGTATATTCACCCTCGCGCGGTCCCTATTTTTATAATTCTCTATGGCTATCTTTAAAATCTTTTTTGCGATTTGGAGGCCGTTCTTTTCTTCAAACTCTATGTGCTCCATGCCTGTAAATTTTGCTTTTGGCGATGTAGAAATAAGCTTTGTATGAAATGACTTTGCCACTTCAGGAAGGCTAGGCATTATACATTGTATATCTACAATCATTGCCTCCACTGCCCCTGTAACTATGGCAAGTTCCTGCTGTAAAAAATTTCCTGCCATTGGTACGCCATGCCTCATAAGCACTTCTGCCGCAGTGCAACATATGCCTGAAAGATTTATGCCCTTTGCCCCGTATTTTTTTGCAAGTTCCACTAATTCCTTGTCCTGGCTTGCCGTGACTATGATATCAGAAAGGATTGGCTCGTGGCCGTGTAAAAGTATATTAACTTCATCCTCTTTTAATACCCCTAGATTTACTTCTGCGCGTAAAGGCTTTGGCGAACCAAATAAGATGTCGCTTAAATCAGTAGCTATCATAGAGCCGCCCCACCCATCCACAAGAGAAACTTTTATAGCAGCTTCCAGGACGTGCTTGTATTCATTATCGCACCCGATATGCGTCCTGGACATCGCCTGCACAACCTCTATGTCTATGCCCCTGGGACTGACATTTGTTTTTTTCCATATTTCCTGTTGTTTCTTAGGCGCTCTCTTTGCCAGGGTTAGTTCGCCTTCCTGCTGGCCAAATTCTTTTAAAATAGCTTCTCCGAGTTCCTCAGCGATTTTTAAATCATTTTTACCTTCTATCTTTATGTTGAATTCAGCGGCAAACTTTCTTAATTTTGCCGGGTCTTTTATGGAATAATCTTTTGCATGGCCTTTACCCAGCTCAAGAAGCGTCCTCGCCAAATCTCTGCCATGGTCAGAATGGCATGCAGCCCCTGCTGCGGTGTTGCGGGCTAAATTTCTTGCACTTATAGTATCGCTGTCTGCCCCGCACGCCCCTTTCTGAGCGCCTTCTCCGAACGGATCTATCCTGCATGGGCCGAGGTTACATATCTTGCAGCACACCCCGAGCGTCCCGAACCCGCAATGAGGCTCCTGCTCCATAAAGCGGTCCCACACAGTAGAAATATTATTTTGCGCAGCTATCTCCAATAATTTATCGTTAATAGGATTACCCGTTGGTTTTGCCATCTAATGCCTCCGATAAGTTTTTTATAAATTCGGAATTCTCCGGCAGCACGCCTCTTGAATTTAAAAGCGATTCATCAAGGCCTATATATCCCTGGATCCGGATGCCTTCCAGATTTTTCTTTATAAAATCTTTATCTTCTTTTGACCTGATTTTATTCCCGATAACCGAAATCTCTTTTATCCCCAAATTGCCTGCCAATTCTTTTATCCTCCCGGCTGTGTCAATCGAGGTGCTGTTCGGCTCCGCAACTATTATAAATTTATCAACTGATTGGCTGGTGCCCCGTCCAAGATGCTCTATGCCCGCTTCCATGTCAACTATTACAACTTCATCCCTGTTTAAAAATATATGGCTCAATAATGCTTTTAAAAATGCGCTTTCAGGACAAACGCAGCCTGAGCCGCCTCTTTTGACAGTGCCCATCTCCATCAAAATCACATTTCCGCGCTTAGCGGAAAACTTGTCAGGTATATCATCTACCTTTGGGTTCAATTTAAAAAACGCGCCTACCTCGCCTGTCCTCTCCAGAATCAGTTTCTTGAGTTCAGAGATCGGCGCAGGCCTTTGTGAGCTTGAAAAACCAAGGGTAGCCGCAAGGTTCGCATCAGGATCAGCGTCTATCGCAATTACCTTTTTGCCTTGTTTTGTAAAGAGCAGCACTAACCCTGCCGCTACAGAAGTTTTCCCTACCCCGCCTTTTCCGCTTACTGCTATCTTCATATTTAACTCCCGATCGGCGATCGGAAACCTTTCCGATCGCCGATCGGGATAGGTCCAATCATAGGCCAGCTGCGTCCAGGACCAGGGGGACTTTTTTATCCCATCCTATAGGCATTATGTGAACGCCCTGGCACATGGGCTTCAATTCTTTTATAAGGCGCGCCGCTATCTCTATGCTCTTGGCGCTTTTATCCTTTGCCTTGTCTATTTCTTCTATCAGGTTATCCGGGACAAATACGCCCGCCACGTTCTTATTCATGTACCTTGCCATGCCTGCTGATTTTAAAAGCACTATGCCCGCTATGACGGTTGTTTTTAAATGCGAGGACACTTTCAGGAATTTCTCAAAAAGACGCATCTCGTAAATAGCCTGGGTCTGAAAAAACTGAGCGCCTGCTTCTATTTTCTTCTCCATCTTTATTATCTCGGGCTCTATGGGATCCGCGCCCGGATTTACCACTGCGCCTACGCAAAATTTAGGGGTTCCTTTTAATTCCTTGCCCGCCATGTCTTTTCCTGATTGCAAACCCCTGATAGCCTCGAGTAATTGCATGGAATCCAAATCAAAAACAGGTTTTGCAGCGGGGTGGTCTCCCAGAGCAGGATGATCCCCTGTAAGGGCAAGCACGTTCTGTATCCCAAAAACAGCTGCTGACAAGAGGTCTGACTGGAGAGCCAATCTGTTTCTATCTCTACAGGTTATCTGAAACACGGGTTCAAGCCCGCGTTCTAATAAGAGCTTGCACATTGCCAGGGACCCTGTCCGCATTACAGAACTCTGCAGATCAGTCACGTTTATCGCATCCACCCTGCCTTTTACGAGTTCGGCATCCTTTAGAATTTCTTCAACATCAATGCCTTTTGGCGGGGCTATCTCCGACGTAATTATAAACTTCCCGGATTTTATCTTTTCGCAAAGCCCCATATATCCAAATCAAAGTTTACATTGTGACATTGTCACAATGTAAACTTTGTTATGTTAACTTGTGATTATTTATTTGTTTGCTGCTGTTTGAATGCCTCGACTACGTTCCGCATTAAAATCGTTACAGTCAAAGGCCCGACCCCGCCCGGAACAGGCGTTATGTACGAGGCCTTCTCAAATGCCTTATTAAATTCCACATCGCCCACAATCTTGCCTTCAACGCGGTTGATCCCGACGTCTATTACAATTGCGCCTTCTTTTATCCAATCGCCTTTTACAAGCCCGGCTTTTCCCACAGCCACTATTAAGATCTCTGCTTTTTTCACAAATTCAGGAAGCGTTCCTCTTTGGCCTGTGGCTATGTGGCACACTGTGGTGGTTACAAATTTATTCAATAATAATAAAGCCAGCGGCTTTCCTACGATTTCGCTGTGGCCTACTACGACCGCTTCTTTTCCGTATAATTCAAGTGAATCTATGGAATTCAATAATTCCATACAGGCAGCCGCAGTGCACGGCAAAATCTTTGCCTTGCCAAAAACAATCTCTCCCATGTTCTCGGGATGGACTGCCTCTATGTCTTTTAAAGGAGCTATGTATCTGGATATAAGCTTTGCGTCTATATGCTGCGGCAAAGGCATCTGGACTATGATCCCATGCGTCGATTTATCTTTGTTCAGAGAATCGATAATCTTTATGAAATCTCCCTGCGTAATGCCGGCGTCTATTTTTTTCAGCTCGTAAGTTATGCCGAGGTCCTTTGCTGTTTTCTCCTGGGACTTAATGTAAATTTCCGAGGCAGGATTTTCCCCTACCTGGACGCTCACAAGCTTAGGGCCGGCCCCGTATTTACTCTTCAGCGATTCGATTTCCAGCTTTATATTTTCTTTTATTTTTAAAGCGACGTTTTTGCCTTCCAACAGCTTAGCAGGCATGCCTATACCATCCTTTCGCCGGTTTTAGAAATAGTTTTTTTATACAGACGAGATATGTCTTTTTTAAGGCCGCGAAGGACGATCCTTTCTTTTTCTACAAAAGAGGCATCCTTTATGCCTTTCAGGTTTATCTCAGAATTGAACACGCCTGATTCAAAACCTGCTTTTAGAAGCTCTGCCCCGCACCCGACATCTGTTATTAAATTCACGTTTGATTTCTCTGCCAGGCTTAACGCGACCGCCATCCCGGCAATCGCAGATTCGCACATTTTTAAGGAGATATGATACCCTTCTTTCAGGGCATTATCAATTATTTTTTCATCTTTTGTTTTGAACGCAGCGCATATAGAAGAATATATCTTCGCATCCTCGTCCACCAAAAGCAAAAATTTCTCTCTTATGCTCCTGGCCGATATAAGACAATCGGCCGCAATGTCTTCTATGTCTTTGTATTTTTTATTTCCTATAGTAAAATTGCACACCATTTCTAACAGGGCTGAGCCCATGGCCCCTGCCAAGCTAGCTGCGCTGCCGCCGCCCGGCGTGGGCTGCCTCGCAGCAAGGTCATCTATATATTTTTTTAAAGGTTCATTGACATACATTAAAATAGCCCTAACACCTTTCCGTCCTTATCAATATCCACTTTAGTGCCTGCGGGCACGGACGGCAAGCCCGGCATCGTGCGCATCTCGCCGCATAATGGGTATAAAAATCCTGCGCCTGCTGAAATCCTTACATCTCTTATAGGCAAAGTAAAATCCCTGGGCCTCGCTTTAAGCTCGGGGTCGTGCGAAAGCGATAAATGAGTCTTTGCCATGCATATGGGTAATTTATCATAGCCCAATTTTGTATAGCAAGTTATCTTTCTTTCAGCTTCCGGCGAATAACTTACATCTTTTGCGCCATAAATCTTTTTTGCTATCGTCTCTATCTTTTCTTTGATCGGCATATCCAGAGGATACAGAAACCTGAAATCTGATTTTTTCTCGCACATCTTTATTACAGCTTTAGCTAAAGCTACGCCGCCTTCGCCGCCTTTTTCCCAGACCTCGCTCAAAACAGCATCCTCTGCGCCTGCCTTTACAGCTATTTCTTTTATTACGGCAATTTCTTTATCCGTATCATATAAAAACCTGTTTATCGCAACCACTACAGGCACGCCGAATAATTTTATATTCTCAATATGCTTTTCAAGATTGCCAGCGCCCTTTTTAACAGCTTCCACATCTTCTCTCTTTAAAGCTGCTTCATCTATCTTCCTGCCCGGCGCTGCCTTAAACGCCCCTCCATGCATTTTAAGAGCCCGGACTGTGCACACTATCACCACAGCATCAGGCGGCTTAAGGCCAGGTATCCTGCATTTTATATCCATAAATTTTTCTGCGCCGCAGTCTGCGCCAAAACCACTCTCGGTCACCACGTAATCCGATAGTTTTAATGCTATTATATCAGCCAGTATTGAATTGTTGCCGTGCGCGATATTCGCAAAAGGCCCGGCGTGCATAATGCACGGGGTATTTTCCGTAGTCTGAATAAGGTTAGGCTTAATGGCGTCTTTTAAAAGGACTGCCATGGCGCCTGCGCATTTCAGGTCCTCAGCTGTGACAGGCAAGTCATCATAAGTAAAGGCTGCTATAATTTGTCCTATGCGGCTCCTCAGATCAAAAAGATCTTTTGAAAGCGCAAGTATTGCCATCACTTCGCTTGCAACTGTTATATCAAAACCCGTATCTCTCGGGATCCCGTTTTCTTCTCCGCCCAGCCCGGTTTTTATCTGCCGCAAGGCCCTGTCGCTTATATCCACTACCCTGCGCGTGATAATAGTATCAGGATTTATATTCAGCTTGTTGCCTTTGGCAATGCTATTATCAATAAATGCCGCCAGGAGATTATTTGCCGCACCCACAGCGTGTATATCGCCTGTAAAATGAAGGTTGATATCTTCCATCGGCAAGACCTGGGAATAACCTCCTCCGCTAGCTCCGCCTTTTATCCCGAACACAGGCCCCATTGAAGGCTGGCGCAATGTGGTAATTACCTTTTTCCCGAGTTTATGCAGCCCTAGACTCAAACCGATAGTGGTAACTGTCTTGCCTTCTCCTAAAGGCGTAGGCGTAATGGCTGTTACATCTATATATTTTCCAAAGGGCTTATCTTTAAGGCGGTCAAGTATAGAAAGGAATATCTTGGCTTTATATCTTCCGTATAATTCAAGCTCGCCCTCTTTTATGCCTATCTTTTTTGCAATCTCAATAATAGGTTTAAGTTTCGCAGCCTGGGCTATTTCGAGATCGCTTGGTATGCTCTTCATTTTTATCTCCACGTACTATCCAGATCAAATGCATTCTTTATCAGCCTTACTTGCGGCCGGAGACTATCAACGCCCTCTATGCAAACCACGTCAAACCTGCAGCTTTTATCTTCCAGTTTAAATTTCTTTATATACGCTAAGGCTGCTTTCGAAATTTGCCGCTGTTTCTTTTTCAAAATCGTCTCTTCGGGTAAACCGAACGCGGGCGAGTTTTTAGCCCTGACCTCTACAAAACAAGTGCAGCCTTTACAATCCGCTATTATATCTATTTCTCCGAGCTTTGTCCTGTAATTTCTTTCTATTATTTTATAATCCTGCTTCTTCAGATAAGAAACAGCTAGTCCTTCGCCTTTTTTGCCTGAATTAATTCTCGCAAATGTCATATGTCTTCAAAGGTGCGAAGCTTTTTCTATGTATCAAACAAGGCCCGTATCGCTCAATGGCCTCCAAATGAAATTTCGTGCCGTATCCTTTGTGCCTTGAAAAACCGTAAAGAGGATATTTTTTATCGTACCGGACCATGATTGCGTCGCGCGTTACCTTAGCCGCTATAGACGCAGCTGCTATGGAAAGGCTCTTGGAATCGCCTTTTATAATCGGAATTGTTTTGTATGGGAGAAACCCGCCGAAAATTCCGTCTACCAGAACGCAGACATCTTTTCTGATGTCCTTTTCTTTTTTATCGCTAATGCGGCAAAATTCGCATATCAGTTTTTTAACTGCCTGCTTCATTGCCGCAAGCGTCGCCATGTGTATATTCTCTTTATCTATGTATTTACTGTCTTTGATGCCTATGCCGAAAACAGCCTTTGTCGATATTTCTTTGAACGCCTTTTCTCTTTGAGCAGGCCGGAGTTTTTTGGAATCATCTATGGTTTCTTTGTATCCGGGTATATTGAATTTCTTCGCAAAAGAACGGCTTAAAATCACAGCCCCCGCAACCACCGGGCCTGCCAGAGGGCCTCTGCCGGCTTCATCAACCCCTATTATTATAGAATATCCTTCAAGAAACGCTTTCCGTTCCCACGCCAGCATTCGCCTGGTCTTTAGCGACTTCTCTTTCTTCCTTGACAGTCGTATGTTTGCCAATTCTTTTCCTCAGATAATACAATC
>Ga0315293_10003750_pt1 | contig 14604 bp, 9 predicted proteins | sample YL17G13_20_MG_FD_203071 | JGI IMG/M metagenome (GOLD analysis project Ga0315293, IMG submission 203071) | Sediment microbial communities from Yellowstone Lake, YNP, Wyoming, USA - YL17G13_20 | ecosystem: Environmental > Aquatic > Freshwater > Lake > Sediment | place: USA: Wyoming | collected... | reverse complement strand
TCCGACACCGGGCAACTCAACCTGACCGGGAAGTACACGCCGAACATCACCGCCGACTCGAACTGGCGGTCGGGCGGCTGGCGGGCGGGCGAGAACGACTCGGCTGTCGAGGCCCCGCGGGCGCCCTCGACGGGGACCGTCACCCCAGGAACGATCGCCCTCGGGGACGCCGTCATGCGGCTCACGCTGCGGATGCGGGCAGGTCCCGATGCGGCGGCGGCCGGTGCTGCCGCGATCAAGGCGCAACTCCCCGCGAACACGCCCCCCCGGTATGACGGGGTCGGGTTCAACGAAACCAGGTTCATCCTGCCGAAGATCACCCCGGTCACCCTGGTTCCGGTGACTGGGGGGCTGACTGGGGGCAGGTTGAAGATCGTCACGGCCCCGCCGCCGTTGAAGTCGCTGGCGCCGCAGCGTGGCCTCGCGACGGCGACCAGGGCGACCCTGCCGCCCGCGCCCAAGAGGACGACGCCGCCCAAGCAGCCGCCCAAGCAGCCGCCCAAGGCGCCGCCCAAGCGACCGACGCCGAAGCCGAAGCCGAAGCCGCCGCCCAAGCCATCGACGAGTCTGATCGGCAACTTCGGTGCCCGATGACGAACTGGTACGACTACGCCAAACTGAACGCCACGAAGCAACTCCAGCAGACCCGGCCGACCTTCTCGTCGTACCGTCCGTCGTACCGCCCGGACGTGGGTGGTGGGTACAACCCCTACGCCTATAGCAACACCTCGGCGCCGATGGTGGCGGTGCGGCCGAAGGCTCTGGGGGCGTCTGCGACGGCGTCCGCGTACAAGCCCGCGACGATGCCAGAGCGGTTTGACTTCGCGATCCCGTTCCCATCCCCGACTCTCACCGGACAAGCGCAGGTCCCGCAGGTCGCGAAGCCCGCGCCAGTCTCGACCAAGGGGGACCTCGTCGCCTCGATCGGCGGGTCGTTCGGGAGCCTGTTCACGGGCGGGCTCAACCTCGCCACCGCGGTCCCGTGGTTCATGGAGCGCACCCACGAGTACGCCGGAGCCCTGGCAAAGAGCCTCAAGACAACTGCCGTGGGGCCGGCCCTCACCGCCGTCGAAGGAGGAACGGGCGTGTTCCTCGACGGCATCCAGGCCGCGTCCGATGTGGTCGGGCCGATCATTGACTACCTGCCGACCAGGGCCAAGGAGGGGTTCCAGATCTCGCGGGCGAAACTCTATGCCGAGATGGCAAGCGGGCGGGACTCCGACTGGGGTCCGCTGAACATCGCGGCCCAGGGCATCAACCTCCCCGGCGCCTACGACACGAACTACAACCTCGGCGCGTGGCGGATGTACAAGAACGCGCTCAAGCAGTCCCTCGACCCGGCGACCCGCGCGGACGTGGTCAAGTTGATGGCGGTCCTCAAGGCACAGGTGGACATCTCGCCCGCGCTGAAAGCCGAGATCGACAAGGACCCGGCGGGCTTCCAGTCCAGGATGGACAAGGGGAACCTCGACGAGCAGCGGGCGATCATCAACAAGGTCGGCGCGGACTCCGGGATGGGCGTCCAGTTCTCCTACGACCCCGGCCCCGCGGGCTGGTACGCCAACATGGTCTACCCGCTCGCCTGGTACACCTTGGAGTACCTCGCGACGAGGAGCGCCGCGACGATGGGGAGGCAGGCCCTCGTCGGCGGCGTTCGCTCCTCGCAACTCGCGGGCGGGTACGGGCAGGCCGCGACCAGGGCCAACTTCCCGGTGGTCGGGGTCAAGCAGGTACTCGACGCCGCGGGCTATACCAGCGCGGCAGCGCGGCTCGGCAAGGGTGTCGGCGTGGCAACCGATCTTGCCTCGGCCGCCGTCAAACTCCAGCGGTACGCGATGGCGTCCGGGCTTGGCGTGACGGCGGTGTCGGGCGCGCTGGACGCCGTCGCGCGATACAGCGGCAACCAGGCGGCCGTGGACTGGTTCGAGCAGGCCAACCAGGCGGGCGACTTCGCCAGCAACCCCAACGTCATGCTCGTCACGGGGTTCACGGTCAACCCGTTCGGCGCGGCGAAGGATCTTGGTCGGGGCATCCTCTGGGTCGGCGGCAAGTCCGGGGCCAAGGTCGTCATCGGCAAGTCGCTGGGCCAGAAGTTCCTCGCCGTCCACGACTCCGACACGCTCATGGATGGCATCGCGGCCAAGATGTACAAGCAGGACGGGGTCGAGGCCGGCCGGACGTTCACGGACATCCACTACCAGAGCCGGGGCCAGTTGTTCGATGAGATCCTCGGGCTCGCCGCGGACATCCATCTCAACTCGCTCGACAAGGGCGTGCGTCTCCAGTTCATCGCCAAGCACGGCCAGAACGGCAAGACGCTGTCCGAGGCCGTGTTCACCGAGTACGGCGAGCAGATCCTCGACATCATCAAGAACCACGGTGACGAGATCGCCCAGCGGTTCTACGACAAGGCGTGGACGTACCACCGATACCCAGGCACCTTCTCCCCGGAGGTGGCGGCGGCGAACGCGCGGGACTTCCGGCTCGCCAAGGGCAAGAGTTATGTCCTGCGCCAGCAGATCGACGCGATCACCGCCTACACCGAACTCGTCCCGCCCGAGGGCGCCGCCCTTGCGCGCCAGTGGCTCGACCAGGCCGCGGACGCCGCCGGCAACGTCCCCATCCGCGGGGAGGGCGGGGTGCAGGATCTCATTCGGATGCTGCCCGCCATGCGGAAGTATTGGTCCGGGCTGATGATCGGCACGGAGAAGGCCGTCTCCCGCGACATCGTGGAGCAGATGATCCAGCGTTCCGAGAACGAGTTTGGGACGGTCAACAAGTCGAACCCGACCCTCGCGCGCACGGGCGCGAACCCTGTCCTGCGGCCCGACTCCCCGCGCCTTGCATCGGACCTTGCAGAAGCCCTCGGGACGGAGGAGCGGACGGCGCAGGTGATCCTCGACATGGAGCAGAACTTCGACTACGCGAAGGCTCCCGACCTCGTCCCGTTCCTCAAGGCCAAGACTGGCCTGACGGACGAGGCCGTGGCTGCGCTGGGGCCGGACGAGATCATCGAACAGGCACTCGCCTACGTCGATCAGACCGCGAAGCCCTGGCGCGACATGGGCGCTCGTGTTGCTCGGGCAGAGAAGCGGATCGAGTACCTGCGGGGTCGCCAGATCGCGTTGACCGGAGTGGAGCGATCCCAGCGGACGGCGGTGCAGTCCGACCGGATCGCAGCCCTTGAGACGCAGATCAAGAAGATCGAGAAGGCATACCCTCCGGCACAGCGGCGATCGCGCGAGGCCCGCGAGGCGACGGCCCCCCTGCGGGCCGAGTTGGCCGCGCTGAAACGGTCTGCCCCCGAGGGGCGCAGGACGGCGGCGCAGTCCGAGGAACTGACCAGCGTCGAACTGGAGTTGACCTCCCTCTCCGACCTCATCAACGCCGCGTCCGACCCCCTGTTCCCGTTCGCGGACGAGGTCGTGTTCACGCGGGGCGCGGCACGGCGGGCTACGCGCGTGCGCGAGATGAACCCCGACGCGCTGACGCAGGGCGATGTCACCTTCCTCCGGGACTACCTCGTCAACACCAACACCGGGCGCAACCTGTCTCCCCGCGACCTGTGGGAGGCGGCGAAGGACATCGCGGACGAGGTGCCGCTCCAGTCCGTCCGCCACGAGGACATGGCCGCGCGGGCGCTCCGCAAGGTCGATGCCCAGCGCGTTCTCGATGAGATTAGCGAACTCGACACCGAGGTTGACTCGCTGACGCACATGACGGGCAGCATCGCGGACCTGGCGGGCAACTTCCGCAGGGTCGAGGGCAACCTCATGTGGTCCGGCGGGGCGCCGGCAGCGACGGCGGGCTTCCGGCGTGCGTTTGGCGCGGCGGGGACCAGGATGGGTGGCCGTGCCGGGCTCATCGAACGGGACGCCATGACCCTGAGCGACCTCGACTTCTGGCGCATGGTCGAACGGAACCCCGAAGTCGTGGCCCTGCTCCCGCGCCGCTGGAAGATGATCCTGGAGAACCTCCAGCGCGAGCGCAGCACCAGCGGTACGAGGTTCGGTGACACGATCGACCTGTACATCCCGAAGGACTATCTCGGGAAGGCGGGAGAGGGTGGGACCGACTCCTGGCTGGCTGACGCCTCCGCCCTCGTCGGGCGGTATCACGAGTTGCTCGCTGAGGGCGAGGTAGGCATCACGCGCGAGGGTCGTGCGAACAAGGCGGGACTCGCCCGCCTCACCAGGAGCCGGGACGCGACGGGCATCCCGCAGGTGTACCTCGATGAGGCGAGACTGAGCGTCTACTCCGATGCAGAGGAGATCCTGTCCCAGCGCGAGGGGCTGGAGAACCTGTGGCGGATGGTCGATAGCACGGGCGGCATCGCTGACGACCTGGTCCGCGCGGATGCCCGTGTTCCGGTCGAGTTGTCCAAGATCACGATGAGCCCATCGGGCCAATACAGCGGCGGGAAGATCCTGCTTCCTGGCGACATCCTTGAGACAGTGGTAGGGCGACCCGACCGCGTCGAGTTACTCAGGGGAACCATCGCCCATGAGGTCGGGCACGCCTTCGGAGAGTCATTCGGGAACGACGCAAGCGGGCTTCCGTTGCGCGATCTCCCTGACTCCTACTCAAAGCAAGGCGGCCTAGAGCGCGGGACGTACCACCCCGAGAACGGGGGCGTGAGGCAGCAAGAGCAAGAGTCGATTGCGATGGTGTTCAACGACTACGTGAACCGTCCCTCCACGCTCGACCCGGTGACCTTGGCCTGGGTCGAGTCCAAGATGACGCCTCGATGGGAGAGCATGGTCCGCGCACTTCGCGCCGAACCTGACCCGACCAACTTCATCAGGTCCGGGTCTGTGACCGGCATCGCTGACGACCTGGTCCGCGCGGAGGGTCAGGTCCCGGTCGGAACCGTGTCCATAGTCCCGGCCGGCACGACGGGGACTTGGGTTCACTACACCAACCGCGCCAGTGCCGACTCGATCTTGTCTGGTGGGTTCCGAACGGGAGAGTCGTCCCTCGGGGGAGCGGTTGGGTTCCCGGAGGGCACGGTATTCGTCGGCCGGGAGGGCCTGCCGTTCATGGAGTACATGGCGAGCGAGTTCCGTCTCAAGTTCCCGGACGCCGAGATGGTCAAGGTCGGCGTCGAAATCCCGACGGGAACGCGCCTCCTCCAGGTTGGGGAACAGGCCGGGGTGAGAGACGTGTGGGAGGCTCTCCACGACGAGGCCGCCTTGGCGCGGTACAAGGCGTTGGTCGAGGAGAACCCCGGCTGGTTCAAGGACAAGGCGGCTGCCGCACAACTGGCGAAGGAACTTGGGTACGACGGCATCCAGTTCGCGGACGAGGAGATCGCCCTGTTCCCGCGGGCGGCCATCGAGGGCATCGTCCCTGACGACCTGCTCCGCGCGGACACCAACAACGCCATCGGCCTCGCGCTCTCTGCCCTCCCGCCCAAGACGTTCACGAAACTGTGGGAGGGCGGGTATACGAGCGACCTGCCCGTCGCGGAGAAGATCGCCAAGATCAAGGAGATCCTGTTCCCCGACGGGGCGCCCCAGACGACGATGCACGGCCCCGAGACGGCTCTCGATGACCTGATCGACGCCCACGACGCCGCAGGGGTCGCCGCGAAGTCAGAGCAGTACATGGCCTCCGCCGACAAGGTGAGCGAGCCCGTCAGGACGACGGTCGAGAAGGCCAAGTTGGGCACCGGCCAGCGACCGTCGAACACCTGGCGCGAGACGTTCCGAGAGTGGAAGGCAAGCACCCTCGACGCGCCGGACCCGGAGATCATGGGCTCGCCCGAGAACAAGGCCGGGATGGAAGTCCTCTCGATCCTCAACCAGGGGATCATCGGCACCACGCCCAAGACCATCCGCCGCGTCATCGACCTCCTGCACCTGCTGGAGTCGGGCGCCGCGACCAAGATCGGCATTGGCATCCCGTACCAGGCGCAGGCGCAGCGGGTGGCCGAGAGGCTCCTCCAGTCCCACCTCAACGTCGTCAAGCGTGAGCCGTTCCGGCCCGGCGTGTTCGAGGGCGGGCTGGACGAGGCGATCCTGGCGATGGACGAGTGGAAAGCGGCGCGCGCGCTCAACGTCGTGGAGCGTGGCGGCAAGGCCGTCGGACGCGCCGCCGACGGGGTGGAGATCCGGTACGACCTCTCTGACCCGCTGGGGACGCTCCAGTACGGGTTCAAGCGCCGCCCCAAGGACGCCGTCGTCATCGAGTGGGACCTCGTGCCGGACCTGTCCACGGAGTTCATGGCGGGCCACTACGCGTCGTGGAGCGAGCGGGTCTGGACCGCCAAGAGCCGGCAGGTGTTCAACTACGTGTTCGGCCCACTCCACAACACCGCCCTCGGCGGGGCGATGCGGGAGCGGTTTGCCGAACGGCTGGCACAGAAGGGCGTGGACGGCGAGGTGGCCGGGTCCATCTGGGACAACTGGCAGAAGATCGCGAACGAGAGCCGGGGCGTCGAGGCGAGGATCAACCCGCTCACGAAGGCGTATGAGTTCCTCCACGGCGACAACCCGCGGTACGCGGGCGTGCGGAACATCCCCAACGGCGAGATGAACAAGTGGGCGCACGAGGCCGTGGAGACGGTCCTCGGCCAGCGGGGGCAGGGGATGACCGATCCCGCCTACCAGGCGATGCTCAGGACGATCAACTACAGCGATGTCATGCGCGAGGCCGACTCGCTCGTCCGGCGGACGCTGTACGACCTCCCCGGCGAGTCGCTGGGCCGGTCCCTCGCCAAGGGCTACGGGCTGGCCGTCCACAACCGGGCGGTCACGACGCTGTACTACATCTTCCGGTTCGGGCTCGACATCCGGTTCCACGCCATGAACTTCTTTGAGGGCCAGATCCTCTACTACGGCCGGGCCGGGCTCAAGAAGGGCGAGATCGACAGCGGCTACATGGGCAACAACGAGGCGTTCCTGCGGAACGCGGACATGGACGGGATGGACAACACCGGCTACGCCGTCGGTCGCAGCCGGTTCTCGTGGGCCTACCGGGCGTTCCTCAAGGAGCAGCCCGACGCGCTGCGGGCGACGATCAAGGGGCTCGACGCCGGGGACGACAAGTTGATGAAGGCGGCCCACGACGAGTTGCTCAAACTGGCGGAGAGCGACCCGCAACTGGACGATATGCTCAAGCAGTTCGGGGACACGCCTGACGCCTGGGTCCGGGAGATGGATCTCTGGCACAGCAAGATGCTCAACAGCGTCGATGACCTCGATGCCGGCGCGATCATCGACGCTGACATCGCTGAACACATCGCGGAGACGCCTGCGTTGCAGGAGGTCTACTCCCACCTGGCGCAGAAGAACAAGGAACTCTGGACTGACATCCGGGGGACGTTCTTTGGCAACCCCGCCCGCTCGCGCGCGGAGCGGATGCTCAACTCGTACCTCCTCTACTGGCCGCTCTCGTACCAGATCAAATCGACCAAGTGGCTCATGGGCGTCATGTACAACCGGATGGGCGGGCTCCCGACCAATGCCGGCGGCGCGGTCATGCTGTCCAAGTTGACCGACTCCCACCGGCAACTGATGGCGACCGACCCCGAGTACGCCGACTGGTTCGACAAGCACCCGACGCTTATCTTCGTGGCGAAGATGATGATGCCGATTACGCCCGACTCGCTCGGCGTCAGCCTCAACCCGATCATGCGAAACCTGTTCTTTGGCCGGACCAAGGCGTTCTGGGAGACAGGTCCCGTGTTCACCGAGAAACTGGTCCGGCAGGGCACGCCCGAGATCGGTGCCGACCTGTACCCCATCCTCAAGGACGTGCCGTTCGCGGACGCCATCTTCGGGGCGCTCTCCGGCCGGAGTCTCGATGACTTCGCGCCTTGACCCCGCCTGACCACTCTGTATGCTAGATAGCAGATGCCGATACGCCCGTCAGGGCGGATCGGTAACCGCCTACACATAGAAAGGGCGAACGTGCCGACGGACCCGACCGCCACCCTCGACCCCGAACAGGACCCGGAAACGGACACCCTGCCCCCGGAGACAGAGGACACGGCAGAGGACACCCAGGGGACCACGGTCGATTGGGAGACTCGCTACAAGCAACTCCAGCAGTTGAAGGACCGCCAACTTGCGGAAGTGAACCGCAAACTGGCAGACCTGCAAGCCTCGCCCGACGAGGACGAGGACGAGGACGAGGACGAGGAGCCTGCCACGTCGGGCTCCGAACGCCTCGAAGCCGACTCCTGGAGGCTGGCCGAGAGGGAGTACGGACGAGAGTCGATCACCGCCTATACGAAGGCGGCCCGCCTGCTCGACCGGGCATCCACGCCCAGCGACTATGTAGCGGCCTTTGAGGCGTACCACGAGGCTCGGCTTGAAGCCGACCTCAAGAAGTACGCGAAGGAGGCCGAAGGAGCGGCGCCGGGCACACGTCCGACGCAGCCGCCGATCGAGTCGAACCGGCCTGACGTTAGCCCTCGCAACAACCTCGACCGTGAAGCCGAGGCGGCGCTTGCGAAGGGTGACTCCCGTGGGTACCTGCTGGCGCAGGTCCGCAAGATCAGGGGTGACTAGAGCAAGGGTCGTCTCCTACTAGGAGACACCTACCGTGGCAGTCGTCAACGGGACCCGGTACACCTATACCGATACCGCCAACAACGCCATCGACATGAGCAGCACGTTGGCGACGATCTCGCCGTGGGACGTGCCGCTGCTCTCCCTCGTCGGCAAGGACAGCCTGTCCAACTCCTGCACCTCGGTCAAGCACGAGTGGCTGGAGGACACCCTTCGCCCGCTCGACACGACGCTCGACACGCAAGGCGAGTTCTCGGGCACCGGCGCCATCTCGACCTCGACCGTCGCGTCCGGGACCGGCGTGTACCTGTACGCAGGCGACATCATCCAGATCGAGTCGGAACTCTGCCTCATCGGCAGCGTGTCCACCGACACCCTGACCATCGCGTCCGGTGGCCGCGGGTACGGCGGGTCGTCCGCCGCCAGCCATGCCTCGGGCAAGGCCATCGCCGTCGTCGGCACGGTCGCCGTGCAGGGCGCCGCGATCGGTCCCGCGCGGACCACGACCAAGTCGGGTCTGTTCAACTACACCCAGATCTACAACTCCAGCGTCACGATCACCTCGACCCAGCGCAGCACCGACAAGTACACGGGTCCGTCGAACGAACTGTCCCGGCTGCTCGACAACGAGATGAAGGTCGCCTGGCAGATCTGGGAGCGCGGGCTGCTTGCCGGCCGCAAGGTCGCCGCATCCGCAGCCGTCGCAGGGGCGATGGACGGCATCCTCGTCCGCCTGACCTCGAACGCCTACGCCAAGGCCGGCGCCGCACTCACCGAGGATTTCATCCTCCAGGGGATGCAGGACTCGTGGACCGCTGGTGGCCGGATCGACACCCTCGTCTGTGGCGCGTTCCAGAAGCGGGCCATGAACAAGTTTCTCGACTCGATGCGCGAGACGACCCGGACTGACCGGATCGCGGGCTCGGTCGTGGACACCTACACGTCGGACTTCGGGGTCGCGGACATCGTCCTCGACCGCAACATGCCGACCGACACGGTCCTGCTCCTCGACAAGGCCAAGGTCGGGTTCGGACCCCTCCAGGGGAACGGCCTCAAGGCCGTGAGGATCGCTGACACCACCGCCCTTGCCGAGACGTGGCAGGTGGTCGGTGAGTACACCAGCGAAACCCGCAACCAGGCGGCCCACGGCAAGATCACGGGCCTCGCGATCACCTAGTCCTGAGCGGGGAGGGTCGGTGCCCCGGCCCTCCCCGTCTCCCAACAGGAGACGCTCATGCCGCGCAAGGCACCCTATGGGTTCTCTCGCGGGAACCTTGTCCTCTCCCTCCCCCTGGCTTCCGGGTTCAGCATCACGACGGCGGCCAACGTCATGCTGTCGTACCTCCCCGGTTTCTCGTTCGTGATCGAGAAGGTCACGGTCGTCAACACCGTGGCGTCTGCCGGGTCCGGGGCGACCCGGACACTCAACATCCGCAAGGGCAGCGCCTCTGGCACGGTCGTCGCGACCAAGGCGATCGTCCTCGCGGACTGCGGCCTCGCGACCGTGGTCGATGTCCCGGTCACGGCGGCGAACGCGACCTACGGCGATGCCGACACGATCACCGTCGATCTCGGCGGATCGGGCACCGCGTTCTCGACCTTTGAGGCCAACCTCGTCATCCAGTACCGGGCGCTGCCGCAGCGCGATCGGTAGTCACTCATGGGGTCGCCGGACGGTAGGCGGCTGGCGACCCCACCCCCTCGCCTACCGAGAGGAGATCGTCATGGCGCAAATCATCCTGTTCTGCCCGGAGACGGCAGGGCTCAAGTTGGGTCCCAGTCACAAGCCGGGGGAGTACATCGCCTTCCGTGACGGCTGGGCGAGGTTCGACCCCAAGGACTTCCCGGAGTGGGAGACGTGGGTCAACCATCCCGGCACCCCGCGCATCGAAGTCCTGCCCTCCGACACCGAACAGGTCCCCGAGGGCACGGCCAACGCGTTCGTCTGTCCGATCTGCGACAAGGCGTTCGGCTCCAACTTCGCCCTCACCGGGCACCTTCGGAAGCACGCCCCAAAGGGGTAAGACATGGCAACGCTGGGAGTTCTCCGCGCCAAACTGAACGCCGAGATCGGGGTGGTCACGGACGCGGAGACATCGCCGTGGACGACCGCCCAGCGCAACGCGGCCATCGCTGAGGGATACGGCGAGTTGTGGCGGGCCGGCGTGTACAAGGACGCAAAGCAGGACTTTGCCACGGTGTCGGACACCTGGCAGTACGCGCTCACGTCGATCCGCCGCCTGCACCGTCTGGAGTTGCTCGACTCCGCGTCCCGCATCCTCGAAACCCCCAAGGGCGTCATCGAGCCCGACGGGTCGGGCACCAACAAGTTCCAGGTCCGCCTCCGCAGTCCGATCTCGGGCGGGTTCAACCTGCGCGTCCGGGGGTGGTCGCCCTACATCTCGACGTTTGCGAACGACGCGGCGGCCGACGACCTGCCGGCCGAGTACAACCGCCTGCCGCTGCTCAAGGCGCGGGCCATCCTGTACCGCCAGCAACTCGCGAAGTTCGCCCGGTGGGGTGAGAACCAGGTGATTACCCCGCCGATGAACGTGTCGGTCGATGCGCTCCTCGGCCTCATCGCCGTCGCGGAGCGGGAGTTCGAGGAGATGGCCCGCGACCTCCGCGCGCAGCGCACGCGGTCGAGCATCCCCGGACGCCTCTGATGCTCACCCACCCGGCCACATTCGCGCACGGGACGTTCACGTTCAACGCCCACCGCAACGCGGACGGCACGCCGAACGCGGCGTCCCTCTCGGACACGGTGACGATCGACAACCGCACGATCGACCCGTCGTTCCGGGACGGCAGGGACGCGTACCACCTCGGCACGGGCGGGTCGCTGGGGCGCGTCCACAAGGGCATGAAACTCATCCGCATCGACGGGCGGATCATCGGCCCGCTCGCGACCCAGGAAGCATCGGTGTCGGACAAGGAGCGGGCGATGCTCGCAGCCTTCGACCCCGCACTCTGCTATCGGGACTCCCCCTCGACGGACGGCGCCTACGCCTTCGACTTCTCGGAGCCGACGACGGACACGACCAACTACCCGACGGGCCTCATCCTGTGCCGGTACTACGCCCGCCCGATGGGCAGCCCGCAGATGATCGACCGCCTCGGGGACGCCGGGGTCCGGCGCTACGCGCTGGGCCTCATCGCGGGTGATCCACGGTGCTACGAGCAGACCGCCCAGACGCTCGTGCTGACCCCCGGAGCGGCGACGGGCAACGTGGTCAACCGGGGGACGGTGCCGTCTCCGCTCTCCGTCGCGATCGTCATGTCCGGGGCCGGTGCAAGCAACTTCACGATCACGCGTGGCGGGGTGGCGTTCGTCCTCAACCTTACGACGGCCTCGAACGGGCAGACGATCACCGTCGTCATGGAGACGTGCGGACCCTACGGTCGCGGCAGGTACATCACGAAGGCGGGGACCGAGACGTTCAGCCTCAAGACATCTGCGGCGACCACCTGGCTGGACGTTCCCGTTGGCACGACCTCATTCGCGATCACCAACACGACCAACGTCACCTCCTGCACCCTGTCCTGGCGACCGGCTCGGGCATGAGCGTCGAGTACGTCATCGAGGTGTTCGCCTCCGACGGCTCGTTCGGCCCAGGGACGAAGATCGGTGAACTGTGGGGGGCGCGAAACCTCGGCTGGGCTGCCTACGACCGGCGCCCCGGCAAGGCGTTCGCCACGCTCTCCCAACTCGACCCGCTCCTGTCGCTGATGACCGCCCTGACGACGCACGTCAAGGTGTGGCGGATTGCCCCTTCGGGCAACGTCAACGTGTTCTCGGGCGCGTTCATCGACTACGACGCGGCCGGCGACGACGTGATCCTTGAGTTCTACGACTACCTCGCGCTGCTCTCGACCTCCCGATCGGGGTTCAAGACGATGTACCCGACCAAGGCGGTCGGGACGGAGATCGTCAGCCCGGAGTGGGCGCTCGCCAAGAACGCGACGTACTCGCCGCTGGCGTTCGTGACGACGGGGACGATCGAGGACCCGGTCGGGACGAACGGCTCCACGGTCATCAAGTCCTCGGCCCAGTTCGGGCTCATGGATCAGACCCGGCTCCAGTTGTTCTTTGACATCTCCGAGATGGGCCGCGCGAACACGACCTACCAGGTCACGTTCGGGATCAGCAGAACCAGTCCGCACACGTTCACGTTCCTCAAGAACGCGGGTACGGCGCGGGATATCGGGCTCGTCCTCAACGGGACGGTGAGCGACTACCGCTACCTCCCCAGGTGGAAGGCGTACCGCAACGACCTCGCCACGGTCGGCCTGTCGAGCGCGGGCGGGCCGGCCGAGATCCGCAAGACGGACGAGACGGAGGCAGCGGCGAAGGGCAGGCGGCAGGACGTGTTCACGATCTCGACGCTGCTCGGGATCTCCGGGGCCGCGACCGAGGCGGACCAGCAGGTCGCGGTGACGGCACGCGCGCTGAGAACGGCCGCCACGCTCCAGCCGACGCTCCTCGTGCAACTCATGGACGGGTACATCGAGCCATTCACGGGCTGGGACATCGGGGACACCGTCCAGGTCGAGGTGAGCAACGGCATCGACGCGATCAGCGGCGTCCGGCGGATCGTCGGCGTGCAGGCACTCTTTACCGAGGCAGGGGAGGCCCTGTCCCTCATCACGGAGCCAGTGCTGACATGACCGATCCCTCCCGGCGCACCATCGACGACATCGCCCAGGAACAGCAGTCGCAGGCCAACTACCTCGACACGATCGCCCGGAGGCTCGCGAACCTCCAGCAGTCGCAGGAACAGCAGGCCCTCATGGCCCGCCTGTCCGAGGGCACGCCGATGCGGGTGGGCGCCTACCCTTCCGGCGCGGACATCGCCCCGGCCGGGTCCACGAGTCCGGGCGCCTCAAACATCTTCGCCCCGGACTCCATCACGGGGTCGGACATCGCGGCCCGTTCCATCTCGGCCGCCGAGATCGTCGTTGGCACGATCACCGCAGACGAGATCGCAGGCAGCACGATCACGGGCGACGAGATCGCGAACTACGCGATCACGGGCGGGAAGATCGCAAACACGACGATCACGGCTGGCAACATCGCCACCGGGACGATCACGGCGAACGAGATCGCGGCGGACACGATCACCGCGGACCAGATCAACTCGGGCACGATCTCTACCATCGAACTCAATGCTGCTTCGATTGCGGTTGACACGATCACGGCGGGCGACATCTTCGGCACGACCATCACTGGCCTCAACTTTGTCGCCGGTGGCGGCGATGGGACGCAAATCAGCGTCTTGGACTCCGGGTCGAGTGAGATTGGCTACTGGGATGGCGACGGTCTGCACGTCGTAGACGGCAAGTTCTTCATGGCCAACGTGGCGGTGCGGATCTCCACGTCCAACAGCAACTCGTTCTGGGATTTCACCGGGCGGGCGGTGCGCGGCACGCACGGGCTGGTGACGTTCGTGTCCTCCGGGGCGTCCTCCGACGGGGACATGAGCAACATGACCATCAACGGGTCGATCGGCGTGAGCGACAGCGGTCGCATCTACTACCGCTACGGTGGGGGGTGGCACTACTCGTCACAGAACGCAGGCTTCGAGATCCCCGTCCATGAGGTGATCTGCCCGGTCTGCGAACTGCCGCTCCTGCCGGGGCAGGACTTCATCGGGCGGGGGGATCGGGTCCGTACGGATGGATCGCTCCATGCTCTCTACATCCACTTCGGCTGCGCCGGAACCCCGATGAACATGACGATCGCGGACGAATACGACGCCGTCGGCAACCACGCCGACCTCGACGCCGACCCGGTGGGGAAGGACAAGCACCAGAAACTCGTTGACAGGTTGACCCGCAAGGCCCGCAAGGCCCTGGGGCTGGACGAGGCCCCCGCGCCGTGACCGACGACCAGCCGCCCGTCGTCAACGGCAACCCGGTTGTCGAGGCATCCAGCCTGATCGCCGCTGTGGCCGCGCTGATCTCGGGCAGCACCGCCACGATCATGGCGCGGCTGGACGCGCTGGAGCGCAGCGAGACGACGCGCTGGCGGCTCCACGACGAGGAGTTGGAGCGCAACCGGGCGACGATCACGGCCAAGTTCGAGAAG
>Ga0315293_10003749_pt1 | contig 14605 bp, 15 predicted proteins | sample YL17G13_20_MG_FD_203071 | JGI IMG/M metagenome (GOLD analysis project Ga0315293, IMG submission 203071) | Sediment microbial communities from Yellowstone Lake, YNP, Wyoming, USA - YL17G13_20 | ecosystem: Environmental > Aquatic > Freshwater > Lake > Sediment | place: USA: Wyoming | collected... | reverse complement strand
TAGGATTTGTTTAGGATTTAGAGTTTAGGATTTAGGATTTTTCGCTGTTGTCCACCTTTAGCGGAAGCTCCGATCGACCAAAAGCGAACGATTTATGCAAAACAAACCCAATTTCCTATAGCTATAAAATGAACACAACCATCTTATTAACAAAGGATTATGAACAAATAACTATGAACAATGAACCAATAAAAACAAACCCAATCAAACCCAATTTATAGTGAGCTTGCCTGCACTGAGCAATGTCGAAGTGTCGAACCTATTTTATCCGCTTCAAGCAGACTTGTCCGCCTCTGGCGGTTTAGGATTTTTTAGCTATTTTTATTTGGCATTTGGGGGTTTTTATATTAAGTATTTAATAGAGGCCCGCTGAAAAATGCGGGTAAGGCCGGGCAGGGGGGCCGGCCAACAAAATCAAATTCCTTAAGGTCGGGAGAAACTTATAATGCGTGGATGGAGAACTAAATTTTTGTTTTTGCTGATAGTTTATTTTGCCGGTTTTGCAACTGCGATTTACATCCTTGCCCCCGCACCGGAGAATCAAGTCTCGCAAGGTGCTGAAAAATCGCTTGCCGACATTTCGGGATTCAAGTCGCAAGAGTTCGCAAAGTCTTTCAACAGCGGAATGCACAAGTGTCTTGATTTTGGCAAAGATGCCGCCTGGCGTGTGGGCAAATATCTGAAGCAAAAAATCGATAAAAAGCAGCTTAAGACCGGCAGCTAAACCAGGACTTGTTTAAGACTTGACTTAATTGCTAACGTTTGTTGGCGTATAGATAACTGATATTTGTGAGGGGGGTGTATGTAGCATTGGCTGGCCGTGGGTCGCCGGGGCCCACGGCCACGTCCTCTTATTGAGAAAAAAATTTTCTTTCTTTTGCCTTTGAAGTTTTTAGCAGTTTGTTCTTTTTCTGTAATATGCCATCTCTATTGAATTTCCCGTGTCCACTCGACAAGTAGTAGCGGCTCTCCATCCAGAATAAGGTCGAATATGCGATTTGGTCCTTGCGGCTCTGGCGGACGGAGTGTCGGCCCTGCGGACGGCCTGCGCCGCGTCATCGGCCCTTCCATCGGTCGTGTTTGTTCTCCTGGGCCAATCGGCATATCAGTTCTTGCCAACCTTGCGGCAGGAAGCTCAATTTTTTCAATTGTTGTAAATTTATCCTGTGCCGATAACTCTTGCTTAAAATTCTCGACCTGTTCCTCGCTTGCAATCCAATATACTTTTGGGTTTTTGCCAGCCCACTGCCGGACATCCCGTGAAAAAGCATCGAATAGCTCTTTATCTTCAAGCCCGCCATATTTGGTGCGTGCCTCATTGTTTCTGGGCAGTCTGCGAGGGCGGATATTGCGGCTGATAGCAAGTAGGCCGGGAGGTAGCGGCTCCGGCAGATTCAAAATAGCCCCATCAGCCAGGCGCCATCTGCCAATAAAATCGAGGTGCTGATTTATGGCTTCGTTGGCTATCAGGATGCTGCCTGGTTCGATATTCCTTTCTACTGCGCTTGTAATTTTTGCAAGCACCGCACTCTGGTCGCGCAGGTGTTCCATACTCCGCAGAGATGGCTGAAGTCCCCAGATGATAGTAATTATAAGAAGGACAATCGAAGACGCCCACGCCGAAAGTCGGTTATCACCGGTGGCGAGTTGCAGCAGCCACACGGTAGCGATTGTGTAAATATAAAAGGTCGGCAGCAGGTATCGCATCGACTGCTGGTCAGGTGGCCAGAAAAGTGACATATATAGAATCGTTACCGGCACAACGAGCATAGCAAATAGCAGTCCCTCTTTCCATCTGTCGCGGCGGGCGCACATAATAGCGATGCCGGCAATCCCCAGGCCAAATATCGGGCCGCATCCTTCGCTCATCAGCATCCGCAAAAATGGCAAATAATGATTTACAAAAAAACGCCACCCAAAGGTCGCAGTCGCATTGAACTCATCAAACGCATACTCATACCCTGTCTTCCAGAATGCCCCGAAAGCTGTCTGGTTGCGAATGCACAGAGCACAAACAGGAATTGCAACACCGATTGCGCCGGCTACGAGTGAACGTAAGAATACTTTATCTCGCCTGAAATGAAGCAAAATAAAAATTCCAACAGCGAGGCAAAAAAGTATCTCAACGTATCGAATAGCAGCAATGGTGCCGAGCAAAAGACCCGCGGCCAATGCTATCCACAAAGAACGAGTTTTTGTCCATCGAGCGATAAGAATTAGTGCCCATATAAGCAAAAATACGACCGGCGTATGAGAATCGCCAAAGAGGGCGTGTTCATTTGCAAAGGGGTTAAATGCCATCAGCGCTGCAGCAAGTAAGGCCCAGCCCCGGCCAACCCATAAGCGACATAGTAGAAACAGTGCCAACAAAGATAGAGAGGCCATTACAGGGTTGACTAATAAGGATGCCTTGGGTCCAAAAATCTTATATACAACAGCCAGTATCGCAGAAAAACCGGGTGGATGCTCGACATAGTAACGGTTATCTCTGGTTCGATGCCAATGGAAACCGATATATTGAACTATCGATTCCGGTTCAAAGTATGTCCTTGCGTTTTTAGCAATGAGCTTTGCCTGGCCAAAGTAGCTATTTGCATCAGGTGTGGAAATGGCCGGCTCAAAATACAACATCAGAAAAACAAAGTGAGCTGCAGCCAGCAAGAAAGCAAGTAAAGTGAAGACAATTGTCTTTCCCGTTTGAACACCGCAGGTTTGCGATTTTTCAGAAGCTCGATTATTTATATAGATTGCCATATCGTATTTGCCACATTATAATTATTCTGCAAGCAAAATTCTATTGCTCTTTGAATAAATAATTGAAGAGACAATTTGTCACTCCTGCGAAAGCAGGAGTCCATAAAACTATTTACAATGACTGGATTCCCGCCTTCGCGGGAATGACATTCTGGTTCTGTATTTGCAACTGTGTTAAATTTACTATTCAAAGTTCAATAATATAGTTTCGGTTGTTGAATAGCTAAAACTCTAAATTTTTTGGAGGTGCTTATTATGGGAATGGTGTGCAGGTTGCCGTTGTGGCCTTTGGGGCCGATTGTGGGCTGCCATATTTTTGCGGTGCTATTGGCTATCGCCGGTGTGATTTTCTCCGTGATAATGTTGATTGACTGTTTGAAGAGGCCGGCCTCAAAATTCTATCGTCCGCTTACAAAAAATGCCCAGTATGATAGATTGCTTTGGGCCGGGGCGATTGTGCTGTCGCTGTGGTTTTATTTTTTAGGGGCGATAGTGTACCTATTTGTCGTTATGAGAGCCAAACCGGAAGATAGAGAATAGCAGCGTAGAATTTTGAATTGGTCACGGCTAAATTGGAATTCCGTGCACAGGGATAGTTCCGCGTGATGATGCGGAAGAAGTAAAGGTCAGGTCAATACGATGTCGAACGGATTCACTAACGGGGTGGAAGCGGTAACAAGGTCTTTGGCGAGGCGGAAGGCTTCGGCGAAAGCTGCGCTGTGTTTCTCTATTTGGCCGGCGTCACTAACCTTGTTGACAAATAAATTGGCGGCGTATTGCATCTGAATCGCATCAAAATAAGACTTCATTGTCGAGCGGATATTATCGAACATCTTTGTGCTTTTTGAGCCGCCTACTGCGATGACCATTGCCCGACGGTCTTGCTTGCCGGTAAGCTGTTTTTTGAGCACGTATTTTTGTGCCCAGTGACATTGGGAGCGGTCGATGAGGGCCTTAGCCTGGGCACAGACGCTCATAAAAAATATCGGCGCGGCGAATATGAGCCGGTCTGTGTTAAGCAGTTTTTCCGAAAGCGATTTGTAATCGTCATCAATCACACAGATGCCGGTTGTGTAGCAGCGATTGCACTCGCTACAGGAGCTGATATTCAAATCTGAGAGGCGTATGTATTCGGTGTGTGCACCCGCAGATTGTGCGCCGGCCAGTGCCTGACGCAAAAGCAGGTCGCTATTACTATTGGGTCTCGGGCTTGTTGAAAGGCCAAGCACTTTAATAGTCATATTGAGTCCTCACTTTATGTGATTGGTGCAAAGACGTCGGGATTACTCTATCATCGGCGTAATGCTATGGCGCACCGATTTACGCTGATACGGTGTCCCGAAGTCGCAGGTGTCGGTTCTTCCAAGCCTCCAGGTTTGCCCTGTCTGGGTATCGATAACGAATACGGCAGAGTCATCGCCTCCGGCGGCACAACATTGGTATCGTCCTGGGCCGGACTGGTCGCTGCTGCCTGCACCGATGGCCAGTATCAGGCACAGTGCAAGCAAAAAGCCGATGAGCAGGCTACTGAAATTTATGTCCCAGCTTATACTTCTTATTATTTTCATAGTTCTGGCTCCTTAATTTTTGTTACTAATGGTTTTGCGGATTAACACAATATTACAGTTCGTTGTCCTGCGATTCAAATTGTTTTTTGAAAGTGGTCAGCCGAGGGTGCATTTTACGTTTGCAGGTGAAATTTTGCGTTCCAGCCCGCCTGAGGCAGGTCGAGCAAACACTTATAAAAATGTTGTTAAACTTGCTGTTGACTTTTTTCGATTTTTTGTTTCTAATATATTCGAGCTTGCACCACGATATACGAATGACGAGTGACGAAATAAGGGTCGGTGCCCGAGTGGTCAAAGGGGATGGGCTGTAAACCCATTGGCGTAAGCCTACGTTGGTTCGACTCCAACCCGGCCCATTGTCTATATTTGTCATCATTTCCCCTGCAGAAGCTTTGCAGATAAGGAGACCTGATGAAAAAACAGGTGCAGTTGGATAAGGCAAAGTGGCTGGTCGAGCCGGGCTGCGTGGTGCTGGTTACAAGCGGCACGATGGAAAAGCCGAACGTTATGACCTTTAGCTGGCAAACACCGGTCAATAGCTCCAACCCCTGTCTTATTGTTCTTGCCATAAGTCACGTAAGATACTCTTATGAGTTGATTAAGCAAAATCACCAGCTTGTTATCAATGTTCCCGGTGAAGAGCTTCTCGAACAAACCCATTATGTCGGCAGTGTGACCGGCAAAGGGATAGATAAGTTTAAGAAAAGCGGCTTGACGCCGGTTCCTGCCAAGATGGTTCAACCGCCCATGATAAAAGAGTGTGCCGCACATCTGGAATGTAAGGTGGTTGAGACGTTTAAGATGGAAACACACGATTTATTGGTGTGCAAGGTCCTGCGGGCGGAAGCAGAGGCAGAATTTTTCAATGGCAGGTGGATTCCTGAAAAATTTCACACTTTACATTATCTTGGCGGTAATAAATACGGGCTTATGGAGCGGATGATTGAGGCAAAACAAAAAAAGCCGCTGCGGCGCAATAAGTGAAATACTTCGATATTTGAAAGGAAGCAAGATGGAAGCAATTGCGATAAAACCGGAAAAAGCACTGAGAAGTCTTTGGTTTGTTGGCTGGGCGATATGGTTTGTCATCGGCCTGATAGTGTGGCCGATTCTGATAATCGTCCAGCCGATTGTCTTCGCACTATGTCTGGTTGGCTGGCTGATAGTAATGATGCTGATTGCGCTCTGGCTGCCGGCATTCTGGAATTCGCTGGAATACTCCATCGAAAACGATTGTGTCAAATCAAGAGGCGGCGTGTTCTGGAAGAAACGTATAACCGTGCCTTATAACAAGATAACAAATATCGACATTACGCAGGGACCTTTGCAGAGGGCGTTCGGCATCGGGACAATTCACGTCCAGACCGCAGGGGCCGGCGGCCAGCAGGGAACGCGTGCGGAAATAAGACTGCTGGGCATCAGCAATCTCGACCAGGTCAAAGATATGATTATGAGCGGAGCGCGAGGTCACACGATTTCCGAACCGCTCCCAATCAAAAGCGAACCTCCTAAAAGCGCTCCGGAGGTGCTCGATCAAATGCTGAAGGAGCTCTCTGACATCCGCAGGTTGCTGGAGAATAAATAATCCTGGATTTCGACCCGATGGATAGGAAATTCATATTTGTAACGGCAGCAGCATCTGCTATAATTATTTGCCGTATCCATAAACGAACGTAACTGATTAAAAATAAAGGAGTGAAAGATTATGGCGGAAACGTTAGCTACTCAATTAGCAGGATTGCGAAAGCAATACGCAAAACCCGCAGACGAACACATTTCGCTCGGTCGGGCTTTGCGGGCTGTGTTATTTATTGTGCCCTTTGGGCTTTTATTGCTTGTGTTGTATTTACGAGTTACACGCGGGGCGATGGAGCAGACGACGGCAATTATTGTTGCTGTTGCGGTTGGCATACCGTGGGGTATTTTTGTTAGCGGCGTGCGTATTGCAGCCCAGTGGGAACGAGGCGTAGTGCTGCGTCTGGGAAATTTCAAGGCCGTGCGAGGGCCGGGACTTTTCTACATTATTCCCATTATTGAATACGTGCGATTCATCGACACCCGCATACTGGTAGTCAACATCCCGCACCAGAAGGTAATCACACGCGACAACGTGCCAGCCGAAATCGACGGGGCGCTCTTTTTCATGGTTAAAGACTCGGAAAAGGCGGTAATTCGTATTCAGGACTTTCGCTTTGCTATTGCGCAATGCTCTCAGGCGGCACTGCGAGACGTGGTAGGAGGATTGACTCTCGATGAGCTGCTCTCCGAGCGCCAGCAAATCCAGGCACGAATAGGAGAAAACGTTGAAGAGCGAATCAAAGACTGGGGCTTGCACGTCGATTCAATTCGTCTGCAGGATATCGAGCTGCCCGAGGACCTCAAGCGAGTGATGTCTCGCCAGGCCTCCGCCGAGCGAGAGAAACGCGCTACAATTACCAAGGCGGAAGGCGATAAGCTCGCCGCAGTCAATCTTGCCGCGGCCGCTAACATTATGAAAGAAAATTCTTTGGCAATACAATTACGAACACTTCAGAGTATCGACGGTCTCGGCGCCAGCCCATCAAATACGGTCATACTGTTCCCTGTCGAGTTTGGAAGTCTTATGAAGCTGCTCAGCGCACAAGTAGAAAAGAAATGAACTAACGAAACTCAGAAGAAAGGCCGGCAATGCCGGGAAACCTGAATCGCCGAAGATTTTTGCAAAAATCTCTCATTGCACCCGCAGGCGCTGCACTTGGTTTAAGCCTTGAAGAAAAAATCCTCCTGGCACAGCAGGAAAAGGCCTCAGAAAAACATCCCGCGGAACCGCTGAAGAGGGATAATAAGAGCCTGCCCTCGAATGTTTCTATCGGGGGCCTGCCTACAGGTAAAATCGGAAACCTGACGATTAGCCGGCTTATCTGCGGCGGCAACCTCATCAGCGGCTTCGCCCATAGTAGAGACCTCACTTACGTATCGGATTTGCTGAATAACTATTTCACAGACGAAAAGGTTATGGAAACCTTTGAAGTTTGTGAAGAAATGGGAATAAATACCGCGATACTTCGGCTGGATGACCATTGCATCAGAATCATCACAAAATACTGGAACGAAAGGGGCGGCAAGCTCCAGTGGATTGCACAGGTCAAGATAAAAGAAGATGATGTAACGAGCGAAGCAAAAAAGGCCATCGAAAGTGGCGCCCTCGGCGTCTATGTGCACGGCGGCGTCTGCGACAGCTTAGTTGAAAAAGGCAAGGTCGAGCTTCTCGGCAAAGCCGTCGAATTTATCAAGCAAAATAAAGTAATCGCAGGAATCGCCGGCCATAATGTAGAGGTGCCCATCGCCTGCAAAAAGGCGGGAATCGAACCGGATTTCTATATGAAAACGCTGCACAGCGATAGCTACTGGTCTGCCAGGCGCGAGCCTGAAAATGACAACATCTGGTGCAAGACGCCTAAGGAAACAATCGAATTTATGAAAACCGTCAAAAAACCCTGGATTGCCTATAAAGTTATGGCCGCCGGTGCAATCCATCCGAGGGATGGTTTCAAATACGCCTACGAAAACGGCGCCGATTTTATATGCGCAGGTATGTTTGATTTCCAGGTCAGAGAAGATGTCCTCATCGCAAAAGACATATTAACTGGCCCACTAAACAGACCTCGCCCCTGGCAAGGATGACGAAAACCTAAAGAACAAGCTGCTATTGCAACGACAATACTATTCTTCTTTCTTTGGTTTTAAGAGGCCTTTGAGGCCTTCGGTAAGGCCTTTGCCGATGTCCTCCGTCTTTTTTATTATATTTTTGCCGAGGTCTTCTCCCGTTTTCAAAACCTCTTTACCCAACTGTGCCGTTTGAGTCAGCGTTGATTTCATCGCACCAAGCATCTCATCAGGCAAAATACCGACACCCTGTTCGGCTACGCCTTTTGCGATTGCCACCAAAATTTTGCCCGTTAGCGCAGCCGTGTCCAGCTTATTGTCACCACCCAGGTCAGTCATTTTTATTGGCGAAAGTTTCAGAGTAACAGTGTCTGCTTTTCCTGGGATAGGCAGCAATTTCGCTTTGACCGTAATATTGGAGATTTCAAGACTGTCTATATGGAGCTTTTTGCCGGACGGCTCCGCTTTTGTCTCGGCTTTTGGCCCGCTCGGTATCGACTTTAGCAAATCCTGGATATTATTGCCGGAAACTCCTCTCTGCTCCAGGACAACTTCTACACCATCGAGCTTAATCTCTTTTATGTTCACGATATCGCTCAAAAGAGACCGGACGTCAACTGCAATGCTGGCGTTTTTAAGCTGAAGCAGCTTATCGTGCTGGTAACCAGGCGGATTTTTAATTATAAGATTCTGTAACGCCAGTTTGCCGCCCATAATTGACAACTTCACATCATCCACACTGACGCCGACGTTGAGAGCTTTGGTCGCCGCCGTCTCAATACCAATTTTGACGGCACGGTCGGCGAAAAGATTCACAAGTATCACGGCAACAACAACCAAAACCACAATCGCATCAAAAACGATTAGGAGCACTTTATTTCGCTTTTTCATTGGATTTACTCCTAAATTTTATCTTATTCTTACCTGACACATTATTCGGGGTTTCCCATTTTCCTCGTTTTGAAACATGTCTGCAACTTTCAAGTCATATAACACACTGAACATCCTTCTATTTCAATAATCTAATCGCTGGTTTCTATAAACCATGTCATCAGTCAAACAGGCCTCGCAGGAAAAGCAGTCAAAACAACGCTTGTTTTACGCTTGTAGGCAGGTCACATTTTAGCGTTTTGTTTGGACCGCTTGGTAATGCTGCATTGCCTCTGGTATCAGCGATTTAATGTTTCTGATTCTGGTTGCGTCGGCTGGGTGAGTGCTCAATATCTCCGGCGGAGACGACGCATTTTTATTAGCAGCGGACATCCTTTCCCAAAAGCTAATCGCTTCATGCGGGTCATAACCAGCCATAGCCATAAAAATCAAACCCATACGGTCAGCCTCGTTTTCATGAACCCTGCTGTATGGCAGCAATACACCGTATTGAGTCCCAATGCCATACGATTTCATAAATAGGTTGCGAGTCTGTTCCGGCTGTTTGACCAGGGCCTCCGACAATGCCATACCGCCAAATTCAACAATCAAATCGTGGGTCATTCGTTCAGCGCCGTGCTTGGCGATGGCATGAGCGATTTCGTGCCCCATCACAACTGCCAAACCTGCTTCGTCTTTAGCCAGGGGCAGCAATCCTGTATAGACCACCACCTTTCCTCCCGGCATACACCACGCGTTGACCGAAGGGTCTTCTGCAAGATTGAATTCCCATTTATACCCTTGCAATTGGTCGGATAAACCGTTTTCAGTACAGTATTGTTCTACGGCTTTTTGGACTCTGCTGCCAACACGCTGAACCATCTGGATTTGTTGAGTGTTACTGCTCATCTTGTTCTGTGAAAGAAATTCGCTGTAAGATTGGAAACTCAACGAATGCATAACTGAAGCTGGAACCAGATTGAGCTGTTTTCTGCCGGTCAGGGTAACCTGCGAACAAGAAGATAATAAAACAAGACTATACAGAACAACCAGCCGTAATCTTATAACCTTGCTCATAGGATTTCTCCTCATCTTCGTAAAGGCAAACTGCTTAATTGGTAGCGGTAGTGCCGCTCCTTTCAGTTGGGTTTTATGATATCCCAGATATCCTTAACATTTATGTCTGAAATACTCGGCAGAACCAGCTCGCCCTCTTTTTTCAAGGGCAGCCTCATTACCCCTAAACCTGGCGTGTTCGCCGACAGGCCCAATTCTGCATTATACGGGATTTTTGAGCCGGGCCTGATGCCTTTCAATGCTTTCAACATCTCCACATAGTTAATTTTAGCCGGCAGCGCAACCATTCCCTTGCTCTTTGCCGGTATTGTAGTTTGGGCTTTGACATTGCCTGAGAGAAACTTACCAGCACCGCTGGAAAGACTGTAATCCCAATTGGTCAGCGGCAAAGCAACTCCGTATGGGTTATCGACCTCAACATCAAACAGTAGCGTAGCTGAGTCTATTTTGACGTCCTCGAATTTTATGCCCATCAATTTCGCAGTTGGTCTCTTGAAATTTAAGACCTCCTGAACCGACCCGCATCCTGCGAAAATAACTGTGAGCATAAGGAGCAAATATCGTGTACTTGTCACAGTCTATTCTCCCTTAAAGGTTGTTACTTGTTGTTTCCGCATATCCAGCGGTAAATAATCCCGCCGAGGACAGCTCCAACTATCGGAGCCACCCAGAAAAGCCAGAGCTGCGCAGTCGCCCAGTTCCCAACAAACAATGCTACGCCCGTGCTGCGTGCCGGATTCACCGATGTATTTGTGACCGGAATACTAATCAGATGGATTAACGTCAAACATAAACCGATAGCGATAGGTGCGAATCCCTGCGGCGCACGCTTGTCGGTTGCACCCAGGATTACCAGCAAAAACATCAAGGTCATAACGATTTCTGTGACCAGGCATGCTGTTAGCGTGTATCCACCCGGAGAATGTGCTCCGTAGCCGTTTGAAGCAAAACCGGCTGCTGCATTAAAACCTGTTTTGCCGCTCGCAATCACAAAGAGCACTCCGGCCCCGGCAACTGCCCCTAATACCTGGGCCACGATGTAAGGCACGAGGTCTTTTGCCGGAAACCGACCTCCTGCCCACAGTCCGATGGACACCGCCGGGTTGAGGTGACAACCGGAGATATGGCCTATGGCGAAGGCCATCGTTAAAACAGTCAACCCGAAGGCCAGGGATACGCCAAGTAGTCCAATCCCCACGTTTGGAAATGCTGCGGCCAAAACCGCACTGCCGCAACCTCCGAGCACCAGCCAGAAGGTCCCGAAAAACTCCGCCCCCACCCGATTACTCATCTTTACCATTTTCTGTTCTCCTTAACTAATATGTAAAGTTGATGAAGCCGCTGCCTGATGAATCGCTACGTCGTTTTTACATCCCGAATCGCGAACCACGATGAAATCTACCACAATCAGCAGCATCAGTCAAGGAAAATAAAGAAACTCAAAAACCGGAGCATCAACACACTATTAAGCCGGAATTCCTATCTAAATCTTCAATTTTTGCAGCTAATCACTTTCCCGGATTATTTTAGCACCGACAGGATTTAATCTTTCTTCGATTTTTTCGTAACCGCGGTCGATGTGATAGACCCTGTTGACCGTTGTGGTTCCCTCGGCGGCCAAGCCTGCCAGAACTAATGCCGCTGATGCCCGCAAATCTGACGCCATCACCGGAGCCGCTATCAATTTTTTTACGCCGCAGACAATAACAGTTGAGCCTTCTTTACGTAAATCCGCCGCCATTCGAGATAGTTCGGCAACGTGCATAAATCTATCCGGAAAAATCTTCTCGATAATTATGCTGTTGCCGTCGGCAAGTGACAATAATGCCATAAACTGTGCCTGCAAATCGGTAGGAAAACCCGGATAAGGCTGAGTGGTAATATCTGTTGGCCTTATGGGTTTGTTGCTTGTGACCACACAGCCGTCATCTTCCGGCTCAACTGTTACTGCGATACTTCTTAACTTGTCAACCACAGCCATCATATCATTGAGCCGGCAATTGTGAAGGTGCAGTTGGCCTCCGGTTATGGCAGCAGCGGCCATAAATGTCCCCGCCTCAATTCGGTCCGGGATTATCTGGTATTCAACAGGATGAAGTAGCTTGACACCTTCGACAACGAGGCGCGGCGAGCCTATCCCGCTTATCTTCGCACCCATTTTATTCAGGCAGTTCGCCAGGTCCGTTATCTCCGGCTCGCAGGCAGCCGATTCGATGACGGTTCGGCCTTTTGCCAGCGTTGCAGCCATCAGCACATTTGCAGTCCCCAGCACCGTTGAGCCGAAAGGCCCGCCCATAAAAATCTCGTTTCCGACCAGACCCTTCGGCGCCTCAACAACAATATAGCCATTTTTAAGATAAATTTGCGCACCAAGTTCCTGCAACCCCTTTAAGTGAAGATTGACCGGCCGATAGCCAATCGCGCATCCGCCGGGCATTGAAACCTCCGCTCTTCCACAGCGGGCAACCAGCGGGCCGAGGATGCAAATACTGGCCCTCATTTTTCGGACAATATCATAGTCTCCCACCGGATTATCGACCACCATTGTATCTATGGAAATGTCGCCGTTTGTCTCGCGGGCCACTTTGCAGCCCAACCCGCTAAGCAGCTCGCCGCACACCGTGATGTCGGAAAGATATGGCGCTGCCTTTATAACCGACTTGCCGGCAGCCAAAATGGTGGCGGCCATTATCGGCAAAGATGCGTTCTTAGAGCCTTTTATTGTAACAGTGCCGGAAAGTCTGACCGGCCCTTCAATGCGAAATATATCCATAGCTATTTTCCTTGAAAAAACGAGTGTCTTTTGCGATAATTCGCAAAATCGTAACTTAAACAATCTAATGGTAATAAAAAATTTCTTTGGTTTCAACCCTTGGCAGGAAAAGGAAAGTGTAAAAATTGATCTTCTGTATGATGGGTATCTTTCAAAGTCTAAAACAGTTCGGTTTGGGTGGTATCGTAGCCGGCATCCTTTGCCTGGCAGGGCTAATAATATTTGCCGTCTGGCTGCTTAAAACGTCCTGGGGCAGAAAGTCCCTGGCCGATTCCAGACCGCGTAGAAACAATATGCCTTTTTATCTGCCCTTTGTCCCGCTATTTATATGGGTTATAGCCGGCTCGTTGGCAATTGCAATCGCCGCAAAACTGGCAGGCGATTTACAGCAATGGCAAAAAGCTTTTTTGGATAATTTCATTTACTTTGTTACGGCAATAGCAGTAACAGTAATTGTTATTATTCTGGCAAGAGCTACCTTTGCCCGCCGGCTAAAAGGGTTCGGCCTGAACGTGAGAACAATCCATAAGGATTTTTTGGCCGCCGTTATAAATCTGCTCGCCACCTGGCCTCTGGTCATAGCCGCGTTAATAGTAACGATGTTCTTTGGCAAGCTTATCTATGGCCAGGATTTCGCTATCGAGCAGCACGAAGAGCTCGAACTAATAACAGCTTACCCGCAATTGCCGCTGCGGATATTGATTGTTGTTTTAGCTATATTGGTAGCTCCTTTGATTGAAGAGATGCTCTTTCGCGGCCTTTTTCAGACAATGATTCGCTCGGTCCTGGAGATAAGGAATCCGAAACCTGTCCTGAACAAAGCCGAAGGATTCCAAACCCGACATTCCGCCTGGCTGTCAATTTTGATAAGCTCCGCCTTGTTCGTAATAGTCCACACAGATATTGCCCATTGGCCGGCACTATTTGTGCTATCGCTATGTTTGGGCTACTCCTATGAAAAAAGCGGCTCACTATTTCGCCCCATTTTTATTCACTCTTTCTTCAATGTGGTCACTATAATTGCTGTCTTGAACCAATGAGCATGGAATTGCTCATAATTTATATTTCGTAGTTAAGTGACAATCGTATATATTATTCCCTCACACCAGCTACATTGAATACAGCTTTTTCATCGGCCTTTAGCGCAACATCTTTGTCAAACCGCGCAACTCCAAAATTGCGTAACCTAAATTTCGACAAAACGAGCTTGCCGTATAAAACCGACATTTCCACTCGGAAATTTTTATTGTCGCGTTTAAGCGAACAACTGCCCCAGGCATAGCCATTCGACCAGAAGAAGTCGCCTTCCCCGGGAGCAAAGGACATCGATTTCTCGACTCCCGAATAATTAAAACCGGTAAGCGCAAGCACCGCTGCCCAACTGGCCATAGCACGGGCATAGTGGTGGCCGCATTCGGCCTCATCGAAGGGGCTGCGCTTCTGGCCATCGTATCTATCGCGGATATTTTTGATGCACGACAGGCCCTCATCTGCCTGACCTTCATAGAGCATACCGATTGCAGCGGCATATTCAAAGCCGGTCATCACCTCGGTAAAATACGGGAACGGATTTTCAGGCCGGTCCTTTGGGTAGCTGGCCATCAACAAGGCCAACTCATCACCGAGAGCAAAACTGCGCATACAGTTAAAATGCCCATACAGTCCCCCACAATGGTTATACTTCATTATGCTGCGCAGGGTCGTTTGGACGTTTTCCTGCTTAACCAGATATCCGAGGTTGCAGACGTGAGCCATATATTGTCCGACAAGCTGGTCAACTAAACAGCCGGAGCCGAGCTGATAATCAGGCCTTGTGGAGTCTGCTGCACCCATTCCGACAAGCAGGCTGGGAGCTATCTGTGATTTATCCTTTGGGGGCTGGATTTTGTGCTCGTAATATTCGCCATTAAAAAGGTTC